>Ga0209096_1000891_pt1 | contig 35758 bp, 44 predicted proteins | sample AD_UKC034_MetaG_FD_184407 | JGI IMG/M metagenome (GOLD analysis project Ga0209096, IMG submission 184407) | Active sludge microbial communities of municipal wastewater-treating anaerobic digesters from USA - AD_UKC034_MetaG (SPAdes) (version 2) | ecosystem: Engineered > Bioreactor > Anaerobic >...
GGGTTGCTGGTATAGGTCTGATCGAACGGGGGAACCGCTGGAACCACCGCTGGCGACATACCCATGTCAAGCAAGGCAAGGTCAACCGTTTCTGTTGACGACAAATCGCTGAAATCAGCGTAAAGACTGTTCGGGTCTGCCTGACAAACGATGGGCGTCCAGTTCGGGAACGCGCAAGGTGTTGCGAGGATAACTTTCCAGTCCTGGTTTTTTTGCAGCACGTTTTTGTTATGGTCAAAACGATAGGCCATCAGGCGGCGAAGGTCATCATCAGTCAAAAGATAGTTGTTTACAAAGCCCCACTGAGAAAACTTGCCAGCCGCAAAGAACGCTGGTGTTGTCCGTATCGCACCGATTCTAAACATCGGAGAAGTTACAGAGCGGACGTTCGCCAGGGCACCCTGCACCACCAGCTTGCCGTCAATAAACCCTTTCAAAAGCCCTGCGGTGTAATCGTAAACCATGGCAAGGTGGTGCCAGCTTCCATTGGTAAAGCCTGGGTTCGCGACGCTGATAGTGGTGTCATAGCTTCCCGCAGTGTTCGTGGCGTAAAAATAGATATTACCGCTTGAGTTAATATCCATGGCAAAGCCACGATCCGCTGCGCTGTTTTCTTGCCCTGCGAAAACCACCGCACTGGCTGGGGTCCAGTCATTTAGGGCCACCCAACCAAAAACCGCAAAAGACTTCCCGTTGCCTGGGTTGAAAAAGGCAGCCGTTGAGCTGAAGTTATCGTCCACCCCGTCGAGGTTCGCCGCTGCGTTGGATGCACCAAAAAGGTCTGCCCCTGTGTAGACCAGAGAACCATTGGCCGTGAGATTGTTCGCGTTGGCTGAACCATCGTTCGGGTTCGCGATAAGAGGGAACCATGAGCGTGAAGCCGCTGCAAGGGCCGAAGGGAAGGAACCTGCGGCCAAGGCATGCCCAGCCGCAATTTGCCCAGCCGAACCCACGGAACCAATCGCCTGGGAAATGCTGTAAACCTTCGGATTAATCGCCACGGGGCCGTTGTCATGCTTCCGGTATGCCAGGGTGCCAAAAGCCGCCCCAGCACCGCTCCAGGCGTTTCCTGTAGTGGCTGTGCGAATAAATCCGAGGTGGACATACCGTGCCCGATTGATCTGATCGGGGGTGGTAGTAGTCAGGTAAAGGTTGGCCTGGGTAACACCTTTCACCTTGCGCCCTGTGTCGGTCAGTACGACCGCTGCCGAGAGGTTCTGCAGATCGACATAAAGGTGATAGGTGGTAGCGTCTGAGGGCGAGGTCCCCAGGATGGTGGTAAGGTTCACCGTTAGGTCAACCCCGTAGTCAGTTGACACGCTACCAGATCCGTCATAGGTGGCAAGCTCGCTGCCATCGTCAAGGCCGATGTATCCACCCTTGAGCACAGCGTTAGGGGTTGAAACCGATTGCAGCTTGAACGAACTATCCCCGGAGGCGCCCGGTTTAAACTTCTTGCTAGAGAACTCATACACCAGAGCCTGACCGTCTTCGGGGGGGGTCGTGGTGATATCCACATCCTTCACATCGCCATCACGAAGGGCAACGCTGTCGAAGGTCACACAGACGGCAAAGGTAAGGTTATCGCCCCCTGTGTTGTTCGTTATCTGAAGGGTGGTTGATTCAGACCCTACCTTTTCAATCACCGTGAAGGCCGAGCGCAAGGGGCTTGAGCTGTCAGTCAACAGCACCCATTCGCCCCCGGTGTAATTGAACAGGTCGAACCTCAGATTCGAAATGTCGGTTTCGAAGTTATGAAGCAGATCGGCTGTTTCACCCTGGTCAAAGTCGGTGATCGAAAACCACCGATCGGCAGTGTTGTCACCGATCTTCTTATATAAATCTTCGATGGAAGCATGAAGCGCAACGCCCCCTGTGGTGCCTAAGGCTGGGTGGTTGAGCTGGAGGCGTGAAACGACAGTCATTTTTTATCTCCCGAAGGTCGCGAAGTTCATTTCTTTTTGCTTTTCAGTCCTGATTTTCGTCATCACCCTACCGTTGGCAAAGGCTGCGAACTCATTGTCCCTGGTAATAAGTTTGAGGCCAACCAAGGCATGAACCGGTCTGACCTCACCCATGAAATTTCCTGGGGTCATGGCGATGGCGATCCATTGAAAGTTCACGAAGTCCCAACCATCACACTCAACCAGCGGCTTTATCTCCTGGGTGGTGACATCCCGAATCTCAATGCACGCCCTAATCACCCCCTCCTTGTTCTGGGTATAGGCCATCACCTCTGGGGTTTTCCCTGGTGACGACCATTTTCCCCATTTAGATGGGCGATTTGCGTAATCAAAACGCCATCGCATGTCGTGCATTTTAATTTGGGGGTTGGGGGGCAGCATGGGCATCCTTTATCTTTCACAAGAGACTGTCAACTATATAAACTTCAATAGTTACAGGCGCTTACTTTATTACACAGAATGTTACACAGCATCCAGTCAACTACGCTGTGAAGCTGTATGCAATCACCCACTCCCATTGCAGGATGCCCCCATCAACCTCGTCTTGACGGAGGAAGAAGCGGAGCTTCGCATGGGCGCGGTCGCCATACAAGGCAGCCTCGGCAGCATCGACACCGAAGTCGCGTCCTATGACGCCATCAGCAGCGCCAGATGGGGCAATTTCAACCCCTGTGCCCTGGCTGTTTGACATCGCCTCAAGCTTCATCAGGAAAGCTGTTGCCAAGTCCCTGCCATCGCCCGATGCAGCGCCACCATTGTCGCCATAAATTTCCTTAAGGCCACCGACCCGGGAGCCCAGAAACTGGTTGGCGGTTGAAACATCCCATTGCATGTCGATATGAAGGCCATTGCCGAAGCCGTCGCTGTTGTTTGCAATCGCCCCGCCCATGGTGTCAGCGTTGCCCATGTTCAGAATTTTCGTGAAGTCGGCAGCCGCGCTGTTGGCACCACCATAGGTGAACCCTGTCCCCACGCCAAACTGCTGGAGGTAGGTCTTTACATCCGTCACGGGGTCAATGGTGGCATCATGCCGGATAAAGACGTCCTTGGCCCCTGTGTTGGCTGGTTGGGAGATGATTGGGGCGTATTGGCCATTGATGACCGCTCCCATGTCGATACCAGTTCCGCCACCCTCAAGGGCGTCAGAGAAGTTCGCGCCATTCCAGGTCGATGCAACGGTCAATAATACTGTCATCGTCTTTTCCTCGTGATGGGGTCCTTGTGAGAAGAACCTGACCCAGATGGGCGTAGATCCTCCGAATTTATTAGGTCTCTTCCGTAATGGTAGCTGAATACCCGCCAACTATGCCAGGGTTTAGAGGAGTATATCCCGGGAACGGGGTCATGGCGAGCGACCAGATTTTTACCGGAACCTTCAGCCCGTTGGGGTCATAGCCAATGTCCCTCACCATGCAAGGCACCTCGTCAAATATGGCCGAGCCTATTTTGACATCAAGCGACAGGAAGTCACCCACATCCTTGATGGCCGACCGCCATGTCAGGTTGCCAGTAATGATTTCAAGGGTGGATGAAGACAGCTTTAGGATCTCGGTCACCTGGGCCTTGACGTCATCCAGTAGATACAGGTTCGGAAAAACCAGCTTCTTGGCTATCCGCTTTCCCGACTGTGTGATGGCGGCCAGGTTGGTAAAGATGGGCGTCGAGTAGGCGTTCTGTCCCACGTCTGGCAGGTAATTAAAGACCCCCTGGGCAGTGTTGAAATTGTTTTTTTCGTCAATGGTGGTCTGCAAGCTGTCCTTTTCAACGTCCCAGTTTCTCACCCGGTAGCCTGGGGCAGCATCCCAATCCTCAAAATGCAGACTGTTCACCTGGATTTTAAGATCGCGGTTTACAAATGCCTCAAGGCGAACCTGCTCCATCATGGACAGTGCATAGGTGAGGGCCGGGGTCTGCTCGCCAATCCATGCCCTGGATTTGATTGATGCAATTGCCGATTGTGATGGACTGGCTTTGTCTCGGTAGGTGTCCCAGGACGAATGGAAATCACCGGATACCAGACCACCATATGTCAACAGGATATCCCGTGCCTGGCTTACAAGATTGTCTGAATACGCCCCCAGGTCTTTACCTTTACAGGTGGCCCAAAAAGTGTCCCCGCTCTCATACAGATAGGCCCCACCGTTCACCCATAGGGTGGCAGTGTTGTGGGCCACGGTGGCTGATTTATTACCCGCCCCGACGGTGATTTCAGACGATGGAACCGCGAAGTAATCGGTGCCCCGTTGCAGGTAAAGCTCCCCGAAAGACAGGAGGTCGTTGAAGGCCAGGAGTAGCTGGATCGGCTCATAGGTGGCCGAGGCTGCAATCTTAAACCTGTGGTCGCCCGTGCCGGCTGTGGTGGAGTTTATGGTTGGCCCCCCGAGGGTGGCGGCCAGGGTAAACTGGTCGAGGTTTACCGACTTCACATAGTAGGTGGTGGCTGGGGCAAAGGGCGCTGGCAGCGTCCCACTGGTGAGCAGCTCCACCGGGTCGTCAACATCAAGGCAATGGGATGGGCAGGTAAAAATAGCTGGCGACGCTGGGCCAGAGATGCTGAGGATCGACTTCTCTTTCCTGGTCACTTGTGGGTCATTTCCATTCACCACGAATGCCGGTATAGATGCCGGGGCAGGTTCGGTGCCAACGGTGTAATCCCCATAAATGATAGGAATCAGCTTGCCGACATTTTTTGCCTCGATCTTCGGGTAGGCTGTTTCGGTCATCGTATCCTGGGGGAACGAAGCGTTCATGCGGTCATAAATGTCTCGGGCGATGACGATGATTGATTTCGTGGTTCGTTTAAAGCCACCCACGTCAGTCACCTTGCCAGTGAATATGGGGAAATAGGTTGCCCCTTGCTCTGCCAGGCCCAGCTTGACCGTGACATCCTTGCCGATCCACCCGCCGAAGTCGGCACCCGCTGGCAGATATTTATTGAACCGTCCATCGACGTTTGACAATTCAAAGGTCAGGGTTGAAAACTGAAGCTCGTTTGACAGCCATTCCCCCACAGTCCTTGCGATCACCGGAAAGTTCAGCAGCGCCTCATAGAATATTGACCCGACATACTTGTTCCGGTCGCTGGCATAGATGGTGCCTGTGGGGGTTTCGATTTCCACAATCATCTCAAGCCGGCATTCCAAATTGTCATGACAGGCGTCAAGCAACGCCTGGTCAAGTACGGTGGCTGTAAGGTATGGGCGACGGTCTTTGCTACTCACAGGCTTTCATCCACCTCTAGGCTGAAGTCAACAGTGTTGTTCTCTGTGTGCCCATAGTTGACATGGATTTCGTCAGGTATGGTGACAAGTTTCCCGAATACAGCGAACCGGGTCACGTCCTGGGGCGTTGGTATCCACAGGCATTTAAGTGACGTCCTGGCTGTCTCGAATATCGACCGAATATTTTTGTAATTACCCTTCTCGTACCGAAGGAACCTAAATTCAAGGCTGACGGCTGTTTTGAGGGCTCGGTCGTTAGACACGTTCGTGAATCCCTCGGTGGCCACCTTGTCTGAAAAATGTCGCAGCTTGCGGGTAACTTGGTCGGTGAAACATTCCCCTTGGAAAATGACTGTGGTGCCGAAAATAATTGTCCCGATTTTCAACTGGCCCTCTGGGTTGGTCGGGTCGTTGATGATGAATCGCCAGTAGCGGCTTTGCAGCGTCGGGAACGTGGGGGCGATATAAAAGGCGTTTATTCGCGTTGGCACCACTGCAAACGACTCTTGCACTGGGGCAAAAATTGGCGAGTTAGAACCTTCGATGGTGATGGTGGCGCTGGTTGTCAAGTTGTGATTTAAAATTGCCAGGGTATCAACCGGGGTTCCTTGAACGACCTCGGTGTCACAGGTGAGGATTGCCGATGTCACCCCAGTGTTAGATCTCCACTGTTGCTCGACGATATCGGTGTTTAAATTGTTCGGAGAGAAGTCGCCCGCCTGGGTTGAGGTGGCTGACCAGTTCACGCCACTGGTACCCCGTGATGGAAAGTCAACCATGATGCGAAGGTTCGTGGTGTTGTAAAGCGCCAGACGGGTCTGCATACCATAGGTGAGGGCCTTCATCATTTCGATGTTCATGCCCACAGGTGCCGGGTAATTGGCAATTGTCAGTAGGGCCTCAGCCCCCAGATACATGTCGGCCTTTATGACCCGGTTGACCTCCATGCCCTTGGCGAGTTGGACATATAGCTGCCTTGAAACCTCGGCACCCATCTGCGAGCAGATACCCGCTGTAAGATATGGGCCTGATAGGTATGGCTGCTGAAGGTAGCCCATCTCTTCGCACAGCCATGAGGCCATGGAATGGTCGCGCCTGATTTCCATGGCATAGGACGTGCTTAGATCAATAATCTGGCGCTGGGCCTCCATCCCCTGTGGGGCTTGCCGGTCATTAATAAACCTTGAAACCTCTGAGCCGAAAACTTTGGCCGACTTTATTACCCCCTCGGCAGACATACCAACAGGGTGATCCTGGTAAACCCCACGGTCGACCTCTGCCCCCACGGGAAAATCCACCGACGTGATTCGGTCGGTTTCCATGCCGAGGATGGCAGCGTCTTGAATCACTAGGTTCGCCTCACTCGCCAACACTTTCGGCAGGTTCAGTATCTGGCGAGAAACCTCCATGCCCACGGGGTTGGGGCGGTCATTTATATTCAGAGCAGTTTCCATGCCCACGGGGTTGGGGCGGTCGGCAATCGTCAGCAGTGCCTCGGCACCCAAGGCAAAGGGCCTGTCAACGATGTTCAGCGAAGTTTCTGCACCCACGGTCTCTGTGGCGTTCACTATCTGACGGTTGACTTCCATGCCCCATGAATAGAGGCCGGTGTCGCCCGAATATGGGTCAACCAGATAGGGGTTGGTCAGGTAGCCTAGGAAAGCTGGGTTGGTCATCGGTGTTACCTTATCCCTGAAGATGAAAGAATGAAGGCACCATCCAGCGAGGCCCTTCTAAGTTCTTCCTTGATTCTTGGCACGAGTTTCGAGCGGACAAAGTTTTCGTTTATCGGCTCGGTGGTCGTTATCTGCATATTGACTTCGACGCTAGTATTCCCCTGCCCCTGTGGCAAGGTTCCGGTGTTTATCTTGTTCATGGTGTCAACACCCAGCGACCGCACAGCACTGGCATTGACCACATATTCCCCCGGTGTCAGCATGGCTGGCACGGTGTCTGTGCCCTTTGGAATAAACAGGCCACCCTGGGCATACACTGGGCCACCAGACGCAAAGCCAAGGGCCTTGCCAACGCTTGAGACGGTGTTGGTGACAACATTCCCGCCTCCGCCACCGCCCCCGGTGAGGCCACCCCCAAGGTTCTTCAGGTCCTTTATCCAGCCCGGTTCAGGGATGCTGGGCCATTTCCATTTTGGCAGGTCTGGCCAATCCCATTTTGGCAGCTTGAATGCTGTGAGGGGGTCAACAATATTGTCCTTCACCCATTTAAAGGCCGATTGTCCGATGTTCATTAGAGGGTCTATGATGTTGGTTTTTACCCATGTGAATGCCGTCTGAATCACCGACGCGATGGCATCCCATACCTTGGTCGCTGTTTGAAATATCAGGTCCCAGGTCGTGGTGAGCAAGCCCATAAGACCAGACCACACGCTGTTCAGCAATTCTAAGATAGTCGTCCATGCTTGCTTTAGGCCGTCTATCAGGGGTGCCAGGATGGTATCCCAGACCCAACGCCAGACCGCTGTCAGGCCGTCGATAATCGGTTTTAAAACGGTGTTCCATATCCACATCCAAGCGTCTTTAAGTAATTGGAGAAGTTTGCCCCAGACCTCTTGCAGCCAGTTACCAGCACGTTTCATGCCCTCCTCAATATTATCGGCCAGGTTCTTCGCCTGGTCGGCTGCCTTGGCACCCTGCCCCAGATCCATGACGGCAAACAGTTTCGAGGTTTCGCCCGACAGGGATCTGAAAATTCCTTTCAGTTGTTTCTCAACGGCCTTGGCATCGATTTTGATACCGGCACCCTTGCCAGAGAAAAAACTTTTGAGCATCTTACCAAGTTCCTTTATCCCATTGATCAACCCTTTGATGATGGCCTTTGGGAGCTCAATCATCCAGTATTCCATCATAACCATTGCCAACCTCGGCCCTTCTTTTATCAGAAAGTCCATCAGCGCAATTGCAATCCTTGGGGCATTAGTCACAAGACCTTGAACAAGTCGCGTTATGAGTTCGGGCATTCTTTCGATAAGGCGGTCTATTATATCAGGCAGACTTGCTAATAATTGTTCTAGGGCCGCTGGAATTTCTTCAAACATCGCAGTAATGAGGTCGTCAAGGATGTCGGGTATCCGCTTGAACAAGTTAGGGATTGCATCAGTTATCATCTTGACTAACGAGTCGGTCAGCCTGTCAACAGCCTTGAAAAGCACGTTCGGGAAGTCTGTAATCTTGTCAAACAGGTCTGAAATGCTGTTCAGCATGTTCGGCAGCATATCAAGCACTGCATTTGACGCCGAAACGATGGCACCCACGGCCGAGGCCATACCACCAACCATCTCAAGGGCGCCAGAGGTAAACACCCCAGAGATTTTCTGGGCTATAGCTTCACCACCTTTTTTCATGGTGTCGTAGGTGTCTGATGGGGCCTTTTGTTTCTCAAGGTTGCCCTTTTGTTTCAACAGGTCTACCTGTTCCTGGATGGCCTTGCGGCCCTGGTCGTCAAGCTCAAGCCCCTTGGCCTTTATGTCAAGCTGCTCTATCAGCATCTCTGTCTGGGCGTCTATCAGCTGCCGGCTGGTCATGGCGTCGGCCTTGACATCGAGAGCCAGTTCCTTGTTTTTAAGTAAAATTTCCTCAAGGTTCTTTCGTCGCAGCTCGCCAAGCTCTTTTTCCATGGTCGTGCTGGCCAGTGTCGTTGCCTGTTGCAACAGCTCTTTGTTTTTGTCGGTGAGCATCCTGGCAAGGCCGAGTTTGGTTTCCATGGCCTTGATTTCTTTTTCGTGCTGGGCATACCGCTGGCGAACTATGTCACCCTCGTTGGCCCCTATTTCTGCCGACTTTGTCTGGAGGTCGGTGATCTTTTTTGTTAGGTCATCAAGGGCCTTTTCGCCATCCTTCATGGCGTCCTTAAACGATGGCCCGATGTTTCGCGCGGTCTTGGCCACCCCCTTCATAGAGGCATCAACTTTGTATGCAGCCGTCGTGATCTGCTCCATAGACCGCTCGCCCACTGAACCGATATCCTTAAACGCCTCAACACCCACATCGCTCAAATTATCCGCTGTCTCCTTGAGGGCCTGGTTGGCGCTCTCCATCCCGTCGGCAAGGCCCTGAGGTAATATCCCGACCCAAGCCCCGGCCTTTGTAATTGCAGAACCGAGGGCTGTGATTTTTTGGATTATTGAGACGATGGTGGCCCCCAGAAAACTGAGGCCAGAAACAAGAATATCCAGGGCGTCGTTTACGAAAGAGACGATTACTTTGCCAACCGATACGATGGTGGTCTTAGATTCGGCCAGCCATTTGATTAAATCTTTCAGATTATCGACGACTGATTTTGTCGAGTCACCGAAGTTTGTTATCTCTATGATAATTTCGCCAAGGGCCTCCATCGTGTCGCCAAAGGTGTTGTTTAGAGCAACCAGGGAACCGGATGCGGTCTTGGCCTCGTTTTCCGCAAAGCCTGCAAACTGTTTGGCAACCAACTCAATCCCCTGGCCTGCCTTCAGCTGCTCCTCGGTCAGGTCTTTGAGGGCAGGGATCATTTTTGATATCCGCCCAGGCACCCCAGAAAACTGGCCTATCAGCTGCTCAAATGCCGAACGGACATCACCGCCAAGCACGGTAGACAGGTCGGCACTGGCTTTGATTAATTGCATCACCTCGTCATTGGTCAGACCCGACGCCTTGCCGATGGCTGCCAGCTCATAGGTCACATCGTCGGCAACATTGGTCGCCTCCTGCATTCCATCCGCAAAGTCTACGAACGACTTGTATGTCTCCTGTGATAGCTCGCCAGTTACCTTAAGTGAGTTTGCCATCCGCCTCTGGGCTGAATCCTGTTTAAGAAAACCCCGAATAGTTTCGTCTATGACCTTGTTCATCGCGTCATAGGCAACCTTGGCAACGCTGATGGCCGATGAAAGTTTGACCATCATGGCACCTGTGCCACTGACAGCATCGGCAGCCTTCTCAGACGATTTTCCGGCCTTGTCGAAAGACGCCTTCATTTCGACGAGCTGCTTTGTCAGCTGCTCAAGGGACTTTGCAGCGTTTTCGGTATTCACCGCAACATTCACCAGGAGGTTATCTGTTGTGACCGCCATGCTTTGCACCCTTTGCCTTTGTGATGGCAGCCTTGGCAAGCTGCTCCTTGGTCTCACCTTCGCCCAGTATCATGCGAGCCTTTGATGAAAATTTCATCATATCGTAAAGTGGGAGAAACCACCCAAGCAACTCGACGAACCATTCGGGTTGGTCTTCAATTCCACCTGCCTTCAGCATAGCACCTGTATCGGCAGTGATCGACAGAATGCGAAACACCATGACAGCCTCCCTGTCCCAGGTGGCCTTGCCTGGGCAGAACCCGTAGAGTTCACCCTTTGGGTCTGATACGTAGATCGGAAATACCGCAGAATCTTGGGGGGTAAAGTCCCACCTGTCCTCACGGCATCGCCTGGTTTTTTGGGTAGCCGATGGGCAGTCGTGGCATGAAAAAGACCGACCCTCCTTTGAGAGCCGGTCTGTGTTGGCAAAGCATAGCTCAAGAAGGGCTGTCAGCTTTTTTTTAGATCGCCCTTGGTGAACTTCTCTAGGGCGGCCTGTCGACAGTTATAGAGGTTGGTCACGATGCCGGTGGCCTGAAGCGAGGCCATCAGGTCGTCCATCACCAGGCCGTCGCCTGTCAGTTTCATCTTGATATGCTTTTCGGGTGGAACCGACGGGGGGTTCTTAATTTCCTTTAAGGTGGCCCGAACTTCTTCAATCATAAAGCCGAGTTGAACCTTGAGTTCACCACTCTTGTCATAGGAAATTTTTGAGTTCTCCACCTTCGCCATATGCTTGTATGGAATGGTGCGAGACATCACAAAGCGGGTTGGTTCCTCGCCTGGATGAAATTTGAGCTTTGACTCGTCTAGGCCCCCTGCAAGGTATTCCTGATATTCCTCATCCGTCACATCAAGGGCACCGTCAATTTTTAAAATGACCTCGATATCGCCACCCGTCACTAAGTTGTCCAGCGTAATTGCCATCGGTATCTCCTTCTCGTCTTACCAAGCGACTATACAGCACCCAAAAACAAAGGGTCAACCTTTGCAGGCCGACCCTCACTATGGAAAGGTTCAATTTTTTCAAGAGGCACTATCAAACACCAGAACACTAGGGCAGTCAATGGTCACTTGAAATGACAGGAGATTTCATCCTCTGCACCCAAGGCCGTCTGGTATGCCGTCCCCGTGAACGTCGTGGGAATGGATCCGGTCTCAGGCACGGTGATGGAAGGCACCTCAAAGAACACCTTGGGGATGTCGATCTGCAGACGTCGGCCGGCTGCATCACCCAGGATAAACTGGAGCTCTTGGGCCTCGAAGCTCTGCAAGTTGTTGAAGAACTTGAAGAGTTGTTTGTCCATGTTGGCCTCGACAGACACCCCAGCCATGAAGCGGGTTCCCGGGACGAACATCTGACCACCCAGGGCATCATGCCCCCAACAGTAATTGATCAGCTCGTGGTCGTTGGTCAGGGTCAAGCTACCATTGCGAAGGCAGACACCCGACAGCCCGGTGATGTTGAAGGTGGCAACCAATCCCGTCTGTGGGTCGTTTATCGCCGTTGGGTTGGCCGGTTCGTAGTAGGCCAGGTAAATGGGTCCCCCCAGGCCAGAACCGTCAGCATCGGCCAAGACAGCCCCGTCAAGCGTGATGACATCGCCCACGACGTTCGCAATGGTGCGAGCCGCGCCCGAGGGGGTATCCGCGGATCGGGTGGTCCCGTCGGCCTCAATAATCATCACCTTGCCACCGATGGCCTTCTTGAACTGGCCACCGTCGCCAGCGGCCAGGGTGATGGTGTTCCCGCCATCGTTGTTCGTCACCGATTTACCGATGCCCACATAAATCACGTCCTTGGCGTTGCCAGTCCATTCTGCATTGGCCTCACCGTCACCGGCAAAGTTCAGGGTTGCCGACTGGACAAACGACCCACGGGTCTGCTTGGCGAACTTGTCGCCTACCTCAAACATGGAGAACGTGATGTCGGGGGTGGTTGGGGTGTATTTCAGCCCCAAGGTGGTGTCTTCCTTGCCCATGAGAGATTTCCACAACACCCGTAAAGCTGGGTCAATTTCAGCCGTGCTGGCAGCCCCCAGGGCGGTGTCAATGTTGAAATACGTCGGCAGAGTCCAGGATGTTTCTTTTTTCTGACGGATCGGGGTCGTGTGGTGGCGCCCAGACCGATGGGGGGAGCTGATCTGGGGTTGGGTCATTTCGACGCCCCCGCCTGCCAGCGTGAAGAAAAAATCGGCATCCGTGGGGATAATCAACTCGCCTCTGGTGGTTTCTTCCTTGATGTAAAAAGACTGCTCAAGGGCGATGGCCACGTTCGTCGAATTATAAATGCTTGCATAGTTTTTCATCTCGCATGGCTCCCGTGTAATCGGTCAGCAATCGCCAACCAAAGGCTGATAATAATCAATCTCCATCTCAAGCCGCCCAAGGTAAAAAGGCTTCATTAGATGGAGATCTGTTGACGTCGTGATAAGTCTAGCATGGATGACCTGGGGAAGTCCTAGTCTTGGTTCTGCCCAGATGGCCTGCTCAATCGTCTGCATCATGTCCCAGAGGTCTTTTTGGGTAGGGGTGGCGCTGATGCCGTTGGGGCCTATGATGATTTCGACTACCAGTCGCCAGGTCTTTCTGGCCCGACGGTTTTCGTGGATGGTGACTTCCTGGAGGTCAAATATCTGAACGGCTGGGATCTCGTGGTCTGAAAAATCGCTGGCCAGGAGGCGAACCTCATCGAAAGCCTTGTATTTTATGTCAGCCACCGTGGCGATACGGTTCAACAGGGCATCGGCTATGTCACTACGAATAGAAGCCGTCATCCCCGGAATCACCCCCCTGTGTTTATAAACTGCATGGCTGCCCTCAGTGTATCAACTATGAACACCCTTGACGAGAGGATTGCAGGGCGCAAGTATGCCCGCTCCTTGACCATGGCGTTCCTGCTATGCCCCTTTACCGTGATGGTTCTCTGCTCTATCTGGTGCCCGAAAGCCTGGCTGATTGTCCGCTGATGGGTTGGCACGTTTACCGTTCCACGATATCCGAACTCGTGGACGGCTGCATAGGGCACGTTGAAAGACCCTATCTGGACACCCTGAACCTTGCCATCCCTAAAATACTCATAGCGCAAGCTGTTTATCAGCCGCCCCGTATCTATCAGGCCATGCCTCCTGACATTGAGCTTTGCGATGGCTGTGACGTAGAGACCGATCCGGTCAAAGGCTTCTCTAAGCTTGGGGGAGTCGGGGGCCAGATTTTCCGTCCGTGCCTGTATCCTGTGGATAAGCTCGGAGGTGTTGTGGGTGATCACGGTAAAGACCCTCAGTAATTTTGGATCTGGGCGTTCGGCACCGAGAATTCGGTTCTTCGATAGCGGTTGATGGTGTCCTTGACGTCCTTGGGGGCGTCCTGGAGGTATGAAATTGACTCGCCCTCTTTACTCTTTCCCTGGCGACCGATGTCCTGGGCGTCGCGGATCCTGTGTTGCCAAAAAACTATCCACAGGCAGGCAAGCTCAAGGTCTGGTGGAATGGGGTTATACCCTGCATCATAAGTGATTTTGATGGAACGATAGGCTCTTGGGAATGGGCGCCCCTGGAGCAGTATGCAGTTATCATCGTCCGTGATTTCATAGTCGCTTGCCGGAACCACCGTTTCGGAACTTGTGAAATCACTGTCTGTTGCCAGTTTCAGCTCGGTGACTTGCACCACGGGGAACTGTTTGAGGACGATAATATTCTGCCCCCGCCCATCCTGATACTCGACAATACCGGTCTTTTTCTTCAGCACCCGGTCGCAGTCTTTTTCAAGACGTTCGGAGGCAGCGTTTATCAGCAGCTCAATAATCGCATCATACTGGGTCTCAGCGGGCGGGATCTTTAGGTAGGTCTTCGCCATCGCGAGGGTGGTCAGTGCATTGCTATTGAGCGCCATGGTTTACGACTCCGCTTTTTCGTTTTTCGCTACGCCCGATTTATTACGATACCCGGCCAGGGACTTTTCAGCCTTTGCCGGCTCCTCCTCTTCCGCAGGTGCTTCCGGTGCATCGTTGCCAGCCATCTGAAGCATCCCTTTATATTTCGACAAGACATCATACCCAACCTCGTCGGGAACCTCTATTGTGCCACCGATGGCAACCTTTTGGATCACCTTTTTGCCTTCATGGATATACATGACGACCAGGGGTTCTTTATCTGATTGTTGAGCTTTTTTCGCGAGCTTGAGTTTCATGGTATCTCCTTGCAAAGTAAATTTTCGACGTCTTTACTGTTATACATTACAAGAAGGCACCTGCAAACTAACTCCTGATGACATTCATATGCTCGGCAAAGCCATCGGCCAGCACGAACTCACCGCTGTCGCGTAGGATGTGGTAGAGCTCATGGGGAGGGGTTATCTCTGGGTCAACGCCCTTGGGGAACTGGATTTGCAGGGCGTTCAGCACGGCTGGGACGATACCCGTGCAAAGCCTCATCCGTGGGTTCTCGTACTTGTTCTCGTGGGTGATGGGGGTGTTAAAACACTTGGCCAGGATTACCCGCCAACACCACCACGCAAGGGCTGGGTAGTCGTATTTGAGGCCCGATTCGCTGTCTAGGATGTTCCTGTAAACCCGCTCTTCCTCAAACAGAGTCAGGTTCTGCTTGGGGGCTAGGGCGTGGATAATCTGATAATTTTTGATGAACTCACGAAACCAGACGAGCTGGGTTCCAGACCCATAGCTATGGAAAACGATGCCATGTCCGCGCTCGTCCTCGTCAAAGGTGATGGCAAAGTGTGAGCAATCTGAATCGGTGCCCCAGCGTACCAGGCGGCTCCCAATTTTTTCAGATGTTACCCATAGCAGCTTCACCCGTTTACCCCCCACATGAGATTCACCCTGAGCGTGTCGGCAGTTTGTCCCTGGGTTGCCTTCACATGACCAGGCATCTCTGACCGGTCATGTATCCGTCCATCCCCAGTGAGGCCACCCCCTACCCTGGTTCCGTCAATGAGTAAAGACCACCTACCTATGCCCCGGCAAGCGACCTCGCCATATTTCACCAGCCAGGTCTTTCCTAGGGGTACCACCCCAGCCACCACATCGACGGGCGACAGCGCCACCGCTGGCAGCGTTGCCGTGGCCTCCAATACCTGCCCAGGCTCAGACTCTGAGGCCACTGATATAGCCCCGCCAGACCCCCGTAGTAGGTAAAAATTCCCATCAGACGGGTCATAGACCACCGTGGGCATCCCTGCATCCGTTGCCAGGTTGGCGACCTGCCCATCAAGTATGGATCCAGCTACCTCAGCAGGGAAGTCTGCCACCACTGACGCAATGGCCGAAATTTCTGCAGGACCTCCAGTAACCGTGACCTCAAGCCTGGCATTGTTATGAATCTTCGGAATGATCTTTCTGGTGTTACTGTTGGCCCCCATGGTTGGATGACTACCAAGGACATACTGCGACCCCGGGAAACTGTCTTCCGCGGCTGCCGATCGGTCGTACCATACCGCATCGACTTGCCCAGAACAGGCTTTCACATAGATGGATGACAGGATGGAGTTTCCCTGGGTATGGATGCGGAAAGTATGCACCCCTGGACTCAGCACGGTATCGGCTGGTATCACGACGACCGTACCGTAAAGGCCGACCTTGAGCTGTTGGTCTGACATCTAAGACCCCTTGTAAACAAAAAGGAGGGAGGTCATTCCTCCCTCCCTTCGGAGGTAACAAAAATTAGGGTTCCTGTTACTTGGCGATGTTGTAACCATACACAACAGATTTCTCTGTGGCGTTCTGGGTATGGCCTTTGTAAGTGACCCGGCGATACGAAGCGAGCAACCAACGGTCAGAACCTGGCAGGTCAGGCATCAGCTTGACCCGGATCGGACGACGCTGACCGATGTAGAACCGGCTCGTGTTCACGATGATGATACCGGCACGGTTGCTTGTCACCCCATCATAAACACCAGAGGCGTTCAGGTCTTCGCGGAAATGCTCGCTGTTGACAATTGGGATACCAGACCATGCCATCAGGGCGCCCTTGAGGACGGTTGCCATGGGGCCGAATTTCTCAACGGTGAAAACACTGTTGAGGAAACGGAGCTGGTTGTAAACCACTGGGCCAGCGATGATGAGCAGGTTGCTCACGTCGCTTCCGAACTTGCCCATCTTGGCGAGCAAGGCTGCCAGTTTGGTATCGTCGACAGCAGCGTTCAAGAAGTCGCTGGTCACACCGTTGCCAGAGTTTGCCAAGGCCAATTTGCGAAGCCCGTCCCAAGCCTTCTCAGCCAGGTCTGCACCACCCGCCTGGGTGTCACTGTCAATATGGGTGCCATCACTGTCACCGTTGATGATGGCGGATTCAGCAGCGCGTTCCTGGGCTGATACCACCTCACGACGAGCGGCTGCCAAAAAGTCGGGTGCCGAGTCTTCGGTCAGCTCTTCGGGCAACGGGTAGAACTCTTCCAGCTTCGTTGCGCTGAAGGTCAGCTTGTCAGTGCCGAAGTTGGCGCCTGCAAAGTTGGTCTGACCCTCGGTGGCGATGCGAGCCTTGGTCGTGTCCTTCAGCTTTGGCTGTGTGAACGGGTTGGTTGGCATGTTCACGGTGTCGAAACGGCCTTCAAGAACTCGTTTCAATTCAAATTCTTCAAGGTACGTGGTCGCCACGCCTGTGGGAATCCACTCAGCACCGGCACCCACGACGGTGGTACCGAACGCCTTGATGGCTGGGGCCAGGATGTCGCGGCCATAGTTGGTTTCCAAGATGCCTTTGACATTGCCCAGGCGGTCGGCTTTTTCTTCGCCACCGATAAAGTCAAGGGGGTCGCCATTGAACATCTGGGAGACGTGACGGGCCACGTCAAACGCCTGCTTGAAGTTCAAGACAACATGCTTCAGGTCGTCTGGAACATGCTTAAACTGGGGGGCTGCCACGTTAACACTCAACAGTTCGGCTGGGTGCGACTTCTGGAAGAACCGCAAAGCGCGGGCTTCGTCAGAGTTTGAGGAACCACCGGCTGGGGTGTATCCTTTGCCAGCCAACAGCTTTGTTTTTTCTTCTTCGAGTTCCTTGGCTTTGGCCTCAGCGGCCTCAACCCGGCTCAACAGAGATTTCTGATCGTCGATTAATTTCGTAAGGTCTTTCTGGGTAATCACCTTTAATCCTCCTGAGATCGTTTTTTCACCCAATCATTACGCCCGAGCGATCAGACGTTTAATCTTTTTAGCTTCACGTCTAAGTCTCGCTGATATGTCTTCAACAAGTCAAGGGACTTAGCGACTTCACCGTCTTTACCTGGCTCACCACCTTCAGCAGGTTGTTCATCGGCAACAGCCGCCACAGCTTTAGAAACTGTGATGTCAGCCAGACCATCAAGCTTGCCAGACATGCCTTTCAGCTCGTTCAGCATGGCTCCAAGTATCCCGATCTGTGCCCGTGAGAGTTCAAGGTATGGGTTATCATCAGCGACGTCAACGCCCTTTGTCCCCATGGGGCCTTGGTAGGATTTTTTTGTCCCCCCAAGAACATTTAGGTAGGCCCATACCGCAAAGGCATAGACGTCATCGGCACCGGCTGCCTTGGCCATCTCCTTTGCCTTGTTCCACTTGTCTTCGTCAGCGATCCAAGCGGCTGGGTTGCCAGGGCCACCTTCGTTGGTTGCCTTGCGCTCTTCCTGGAACTTGGCATATCCGTCTTTCGCCTGGGTGACTTCTTCTTCGGTCAGCTCGGCCGTTTCTTCTTCGTCGTCTTCGTCCTCGGTTTCTTCGGTGCCCTCAGACCCTGGCTCGCCAGCCGCTTTGCTCGTGCCACCTTCGCCAGACTTGCCTTCGTCTGACATCGTCTGCTCTTTCAACGGGGCAACCAAGGCAGTGACACCATCGCCCAGGTCAAGCTGGTAGGCTGCATCGACATCAACCTGATCCTTCGGTTTCTGCCAAAAGACATAGGCCACGTCAGTCTCTTCGGCAGCATCAACCACATATCCAGCGTCGGCAGCCATCTTGGAGGCGGCCTCCATGGACTCGGCTTTGTCCTTGGGGATAGTGATACAACTCACCACGGCCTGTTGGGCCTTTTCCCCCTCGGCAGCTTTGCCTTCGTCCTTTGGCTCTTTTTCTGACTTGGTACCCTTGGCCGCCTTTTGTTTTTTAACTTTCACCGCTTCACCCCCGTCTTTACCTTGGTTTTCAATATCATCTCTTGTCATGACCCTATCGAGCAACACCAGATCGCCACGGTTGAGGCTGTGAAGCAGGTGTTTGTCGAGTTTGAACACTGTGGCAAAGGCATGAATCATTTCGTCGGTCAGTGCCTTTAGATCGCCACCCAGGGCCTTTTTGATTTCGGCTAGTGATGCCCCAGCTTCGTCGGCTGCAAACTTGAGGGCTGCATCCTTGTTCCGGATCTCCCCCAGCTCAATCAGGTCGTAAAGACGCTGGTTCACGGCAGCCGCTACGAAGGCACCCTTTTTGATGGCCTCGACCTTGGCCGCGAATGCTTCATACCAGCGCTTGGCCGTGGGGCTGTGCCAGTATGATTTCTTGCGACTAAGGAGCGCAAAGGTTGAATCCTGGTTCATGGGCACCGGCACTACCGACGTTTCAATCAATTCGGCCTTGGTGATTTCAATGATATCGCCATCAGCCGCCTGGGTCTGCTGGGGATCAAACCCCACGGAAAATGTTTTAAGGATGCCCTCCTCAACCAAGTCCCTGACCGCACTGATTTTTTCGGACTTTGAATTTGAAATTTCGATCTTCGTGTAAAGTCCCTCGTCCCTAGCCTCAACAGCCACAGCCCGCCCGATGGGTAGGGAGCCGAACGTGGGGTCATGTCCATGGTCAAAAAGCACCACGGGGTTCTTCTTGTAATTTTCCAGGTTCCAGGCTGACGGTAGGATTCGCTCCTTTGCCCGGTCAATGGTGTTGGCGTTGGCAAGGCCCTCAATGGTCACAACACCCTTGGCAGCCTTGTTGATCTTGAAATCAAAACTTAAATGACGCTTCATTAACTTTCCTCCTCAGCCGCAAGGCCACTATCGATGGTGTTCATTTGGTCTGCCGGAACCATGATCCAGGTGCAACGGCAATTGATAACTTCTTCGGCTGGGCCGCTTGGATCTCTTGGGAAACTGAGGCCGTTTTTAAACGCCTCGTCAGCCGCCACCACATCCCCATGGAGCTCGGCATGGCTGTCACGAACCCGGTCGTCGTCGGCACTGATCCACATTTTTTTAAGGTTGGGGATTACCTTGGCGGCCTCTTTCATTGCCGAGGCTTGCCCGAGGGACACAGCCGTCAGGGTTTCCGTCCTGGCGATGGTCATGGCCCTGGCACCGATTTCTTGGATGTCTGAGAACTTTGATCTGAGGTCGCCCGCGATCTGCTGAACGGTCTTGCCTTGATCGATACCACCCTCAATGGTGTTAAACACCTGGCCGATGGTGGTTTCGGACATGTATTGGAAGATACGACCCGACCGTTCCTCAAGAGCATCTTGGCGTACTGCCTGGCTTCGTACCTTCGCTGCTGTAATTTCATCCTTTGACGGTAGGTTGAACGGTAGTTCGAGAGCCACGTCAAAGCCCAGGTCCATACGAGATGTAAGAGCCTTGCGGTTTTCACCTATCCACCTCTCCTCAAACTTGTCGAGGGCAGCCCTCAACCGTCGTTTGAGTTCGGCCGGCCTCACCAGCTTTGATCGTTCTTCGTCCTTTGTCCTGATATCATCCCATGATTTTTCCTTGAGGTGTGACCGCACAGTTTTCACCACCTCGACCGCCATGTCCGAGAACATTTTTATGGTGGCCTTTTCCATCTCGGAGATACCCTTTTGGGCATCCTCCCGAATCTTCGTCTCCCGACGGCTGAACCACCCGTCCCCAGACTTTAAAAACTCCGTCACCCTGTCCTTGGCCGCCTTGGGTGCCCCGGAAACCACCGCCTGGGGGGTTAAATCCTTAGGCTCAACGCCAACAACAGGCTGGGGGGTAGGTAGGGCAAGGCCAAAGGGTAAACCGCCCCCAAAGGGCGTCTGGGCCTGTTGCTTTAAAATGAAAGGATCGTCGGCACCCGGCACCGTCGACACCTCAAGTTTCCATACCTTTTGGCGTACCTCGTTTACCGACCAACCAGAATCCAGCATCTTTTTGGCGATGTCAGCCCGTGAAGATAAGTCATCTTGGACAGCTTCGACGTTTGACAGGTCGAAATCAAGAAACTGGCTGTCAGACAACATGCCCCTGCGACGGAAATACTTTGTCATTTCGCCCGTAAACAGGTTGCCCGTTGGTATGAGCATCGAGTTCCAGAAGTTTTTGAGGGCTGTTTTTGCTTCCTCACTACCCAAGGAACCCGATTCCTGAAGGGATAGCTCGTGCTTTGGCACCTTCAATATGTTGATCATCGTCTCGCGGTTCTGCAGGACGTAATCTTTCAGCTCCTGGTTGGCCAGCGAATGGGACACCTCTTTTAGGGAGACTCCCTTTGGTAGCATTATTGTCCGTCGCATGTTCTTGCGGCCAGTGTAGGCGTTTTCAAACGTCCTGAGCAGTCGCATGGCCACCCGCTCATTGGCGTCTCCAGACATCTCTAGGGCAAAGCCTGGTACGGCACCATTCTGGTAGAACGAGTTTAGGTAGTCCTGGGAGTAGCGGTTGAACAGAACCGACTTGCGCCCAGGTATGAAAGGTGACAGGCCCCAAAGCAACGACGACGGGTTGGGGCGTTTCATGTGGATGATTTCTTCAAGTTTGAACTTTGTAACCTTGGCTTTGTTCAGCTCCTGGTTGGAGTCCATGAACTCAACCACATCGTAAGAATCAACCCCACCGTCCTTGTTCATTTTGAGTTGCACGGTTTCAGCCGGTAGCATCAGGAGCTGGTTCAGGGCTGGGGCATACCATTGGATACTGTTACCCATCATTATCAGGTCTACGATCCCGCAATAGAGCCACGCCTCATAGGATTGCATCGGGTTGGGATTGTCGATTAGATGCTGGAGGGGGTGCCCTTCAATGGGTTGCTTCAGGAACTCCCCGTTCTCGATCCGGCCCTGCATCACTCGCATAGGTAGCTGTGAGAGTTTTTGCCCAATGATATCGACTAGGATAAACACCCAGTCCTCGGAAAAAAACAGGCCCTTGAGGGTCATGGCATCGATCCATGCCTTGAACTCCTGCGACCATACACCTGTTCCGTCGCCCATATCCTGCTCAATGGCATTGGCCAGGTAGGCTGATTTTATTACGGGGGCCATAGTTGAGGCGTCTTCGTAATCGTCGATAGCTTTGCCGTAATCAATTTCCCGAGACTTTCCCGTCTTCCTTCTAATCGTCATCATCGTCCTCTATCGCTCGGTAGAACTGTTCAATGGGGCTGATAGCTGGGGCCTTTTCGTCTTTACCTTCGGTATTTCCCTCGGGCGTCCCGGTTTTAGATTTTTTCAGGTCATCAATGAAGTTTATATCGGCTCCACTGTCACTATACTGTAGCAAAGCTGAGTGAGACAACAGCAGGCTTGATATGATGTCGTCGTGCTTACCAGGTGTTGCACCATATACCATGGTTCCGATAGCGTTGGTTTGAACTTCGAAGGCCTCAAACTCGTTCAGCATCTCGGGCCACCATGGTAAGTTGAGGCTCCGATGTTCAACCGAGGTTATGAGCTGCCCAACCATCTCCGCTTTGTTCGCGTTGGTAAAGACAACGCCCTCAAACGGAAGGTCGGTGTATGCCAGCTGATCATCAATAACAGACCCGAGGCCAGTTTTATCATGACGAACGACAAGGACATCAGCGAAGTGACGGCAGAACAAGACGAGTTTCCGGATTGCCTCGGTGTATTTCGTTTTATGGAACCGCTCAAAGCCAACCAGCCTATGGGTAACAATGTCAAAGGCAGTGAACACGGTATAGTCCTGGGTCTTGGCCCAGTCGGCACCCACAACGACAGTTCCCCCGGAATACTCGAGGTCGAACCACCGTTGCACGGCACCCTCAACTGGGAGTTCTTCCCCAAAAAGGCAGTCGCGATACCCAGCGAAGACACTGCCATCGTCGATGAACTCGGCCATGTAATATTGCCGAAAAAGACGCTCTGGCAGCGAGCGACGTGCATCCTCAACCGCCTCCGCGGACACCATGCTGTTGGCTGTGGACGGTGCAGTGATGAACATCTTTGACGGTGGCTGGCCGCGCTTTATGGCCCATTCCATCTCGTCCTTGGCCTCCATACACTTGGTATGGAACCAGTTTTTACCCCTGGGGGTGGAGAAGGCTACGATAGGCCCCCTTGTGATAGATACGGTGGTCTTGGCCGAGTCATAAACCTGCCTTTGCATCTTGGCGGCCTCGTCGAGGGCGTACCCATGCACCCCCTCCCCCTCAAGGTCCTCCGGATATTTGCCCGACTTGAACTCAAGCCTCGTGTCAATGGTCGGTATGGTGATGGACAGGTCGCTCTTGTTTATGTCTGAGTATGGTTCTGGTGGCAGGATCTTTTTGCAGTATTTAAACCCGATCTTTGTCTGGGAGTAGATGGGTGCCACCCAGCGGAATAGGCCCCCGTGCATGGCCAGCACGCCCCGAGAGATGCCTACGCTGGCCCCTACCGACTTACCAAACTTCGTACCACAGGCCACCCACAGTTCCGTCAGGCCAGGAGTCACCCAGGCATTCATGATGACGTTCTGGATGTTTGAAAGCGGCTGGGGGGTCTTTATGCGGATCGTGGTCACTCGGTGGCGCTTTCTGGCTGTCTGGCTATGCCTGCCATGACAACTAGGTCTAGGGTAGTAGGCTGTCCTGGGCCTATTTGGGGGACCTTTTTTTCGAGCCTGGTAGCGGTCTGGATGATCTGCCCTTGGTCCCCAACCTGTGTCTCGAAAATGATCCCTACCCCAGATTCCCCAGTGTATTTCGCACCGTGCATCAATTCCCCTGCCAGCACGATCTTACACGCCTGGAGCGCCACCCAGTCGTCTTTTGAATACATGAGCCTCATCAACTTCTTCAGCCCCAACACTTTGGCGTCCTTGATGAGGTCTTCCTTGGTCTTAGACAGGTTCTCCAGCTTTTTCCTGACAGCCGGCTTCTCAAGTCGCCACCTGATTTGTTTTATGGTGGCCCCTGTTAAGGCTGCAAGCTGGGGGTAGGTGGTTGCAGGGAATTCATAAAGGATTTCGCATATTTTCGTATCGAGCGCGTCCAGCGTGAACTGGGCCTGAACCTTTTCGGCACGGTTTATTTTCATCCTCGGCTTGGCTGAAGTCGTCATAGCTCACCTGTGATAAAGACTTGTCTCTTTACCGTTTTACCTCAGGTAATGCTGTTTCGTAAAGACAGGGTAGCTTGATGGTTTTAATTGGGGGCCTTGGTTCCGATAGGGTGGTGGTGGACTTTGGTTTCGGCCATGAGTTTACCTCCTTGTTAGGCTGGGGGAGGGGTTTATTCTCCTCCCCCGTTTTCTTACGCTATGACCTTGATGGTTGATTTCAATTTCAGATACTCGCTCACGTTTTTAATCGCCTCAAGTATCCATGCCCGCCCATCAGATTCAAACAGCGCCACCTGGGGCAGGTCCCCGTCGCGGCCTTTGCGGATCCGAAGCAAGAAGGAGCTCTCGGGTTGCACTACCTCATGGAAGGTTCTGAATGGTTGCAGGTTTACGATGGGTGGCAGCTCCCCCCTTGCCTTAAGTACGACCCCAGCCTTTAGGGCCACGGTCTGGGTGATGCCGTCATCTGACACGTCAACAGAGTTCTGCATGGTCATGTTTCCGACTAGGCTGGCGAGCCTTGCTTTGTCGTCGGTATCGAGGAAAAACGTCTGAAGTTTTATTACAAAGTCCTCGGCCGTGAGGAACTGGCCATAGGGGAAGTTTTCAAGGTAGTCGCTGGTTGACGCCATACCGAAGACATGGCGTTGCTCGTTTTCATCGGTGGCCATATCGACCAGCTTCACACAGTCGAACCCAGCGACATGCAGCATCAGATCTTGATCTGGTTGGCTGAATGTTTTTGAAAATTCCAGTAGGCCATCGAGGGTGTGAAAATTCAGTGGTTCGGGGGTTGGGTTTTTCACCAGCTTTAGTTCGCCCTTGGTCGAGTAGACCCGCCCATTCAGCTGGATGGTTTCCGCTTGCCCAAGGTTCACGAGATACTGCAATGCTTCTTTGATCATTGGTTTTTCCTCTATTGATTAGTTGTGGTTTCCTTACGTCTCAAACGATACTTTTTATATCAAGATGACTTATTCATCTTTTTTGCCATACACCACGTTCTCACCGTTTTCGTCGCAGTCTACTATTTCGCGCTGCTCTTTGAGCGATTCGCAATACCAATCCCAATTATCAACCCCTCCGCTTTCTAGGCAGGACAGCATTTCTTCAGCATTTAAAAGGCTTATGAATCTGGCTTTATCTACGGTCACTTTACTCATTTTTTCTTACCTTTCTTCATCGTTAAATATGCACAGGGAAGGTTCTGACTTTCCCCGTATAGCTTACACAAGATGGGGCGATGCTCGTAAATCGAGCACCCTTTCCCTTTTTTATAAAAAACACAGGTGTCGGTCATTTCCCCGTCGACCACTATCACGTTCCCCGTTGGTATGGGTATCATCTCATATCTGGTGCTGATGACACCCTTTTCCATCAGGTCGATTACCTTGTCATGAGGGAAAGGCACAGGCCCGCAACACTGGCCACCGCACTCTTTACATGGCAGCGTCATACCTTACTATGCCCTTCCACCCCACGTTTTTCTGTATATGTCCATGGTTTAAACTTCAATAGATTGTCGGGGGAAAGTTCTTGTGCACTCCAATCACCACGGAACATAATGGCTCGGTCATCAATGGTAATAAATGCCGCAGGTTTTTCATGCGCAAAATTAAATTCAAGCGGATTTAGCGTTTCAGGCATACCGCCGTCTAATCGCCATTTCTCTCGTTGTTCAGCTAACCATGACATCATTTGCGATAGCATAACTTCATCCTTGCTCCGCGATGAATATATAACTAGCGTGAAATGCTTCGCTGCACGTTCTGCCCATTCAAAAAACCCTGGAACGACTGTCCCATATATTTCCCCACCCTGCCAACCTTGCTCATAACTATGAATTACTCCATCGAAGTCAATGCAAAGAGTTGGTTTAAACCCCCCAATTTCCTTCTCACCATTCAAAGTCTTTAAAGCCATATGTCTACCTTTCTTGAAAATCCCGACACGTTTTTAGGATCTGTCGTCACACCATCCATATGGGTGGCAGCTCAAACTCATCACCAGCCTTTTTCCACAGGTGAAGGCACCCAGGGTGCTTGTTGACGTATAATGATTTTTTGGGGTGAAACTGAACCACCGTTTCCTCGTCGTCCCAAAAAATGCTTTTTACCAGCGCCATTTCTTCCCAGGTTGGCGTCCTGTTATCCTGCCTTGAAACACTTACATGCTGCCAGGAACTAAGTTCACCGCTTGACATAATGAACAGCTCGCCCAGGTGAAAGGCTCCGTGCTTTGAGTCATCGTCCGAGGCAAACTGCCCACTTTTGATCCTGATCAACCGTTCGTGCTTTGGAATCTTCATTCGTAGTTCCTAGCTGCCTTATCAGCAGCACCAATAGACACAACCGACCCCTTGTTATCAAACAGGCTTGGTTGATGGATGTTGTGCGAGTATGCAACCGGCCGGCCCTTCTCCTGCCTGAAGAACATCGTTCCCGACGTCGCCTCGACTGGGGCTAGTTGCGTCTTTGCCTGAACGCAAATGATCGCCATGTTCCGCTCCTTGTTCGCCTTGATCTCGAACGTCAGAGTGACCTTACGAGCTTCGGTCGCGCTCCTGTTCTCGTCCAAGATGTTTTCAAGCACCTCCCCCATGGCATGGCCGAAAAGCTCAACGGCTGCCCCGTTGGCTATGTTGGTGAGGTCTAATTTCAAAAGTTCGTCTTTAAGGCTGCTCATTCTTCGTCCTCCTGTTTTTCTTCAAGTCCTTCGTCCCCTGTTACCTCATGCACAAAGACATCATAGTCGTGAGGCACGACAAGGATTCTGGTTTTTAAATTGTTCGCCAACCTCCAGCGCTCGATACCCGATATCAATTTACCGAGCTGAGTCTGGGATGTTTGATACCTGGGGCGCAACAGTATGATGGCTTTGTCGGCGTCATCTACTGTCAGCTTGGCCATATGCTTCCCAAGCTCGAAATGCTTTGGGACCTCAGGCATCTTCAAAAGGTTCTCAGTCATTCCTTGCACTCCTCTTTCAGGTCATGAATCGACCCACCGATCACAGGAAGCCCGTTCGGGGATACCCAACGACCTTCCCGGGTAAAGACGTGAATCTTTCGCGTGAGCTCTTCGTGACCCTTGACCGTCTTTACGGGGCGTCCCGTGAACCTCGCTTCAGGCTTCCCTTCAAGATCATGCACCTCGATCTCTTGCACGATCTCAATGGTGTTGCCCGCCTTGCTGTGATACTTCTTCCCGACCTTAGGCAAACTGCTCATCTTCGCCTCCAGCGACCTGTTCATCTTGTCCAGCGGGCGCCTCATTTTTTGTCCTTACACTCTTCCTTCAGGTCGTGGATTGACGAGGCAGCCACGGGTGCTGAGGCACTGGTACACCATCTCCCTTTGTCGTCAAAGATATGGATCTTTTTCAGAAGTTCCTCATGGCCCTTGATCGTGCGAACTGGCTTGCCAGTGTATCGCATGCATGGGCGCCCTTCGCTGTCGTGGACTTCGATCTCTTGCATGATCTCAATAGTGTTGCCAGCCTTACTGTGATACCGCTTTCCTACCTGTGGTTTATTCAAAAGGAACCTCCATCTCCTGGTCGTGTGATAGTTTACCCTCCGCCATATCCTGGTCGGTGTCTGTTATGTCATCCATCACCTTTTCAAGTGTTGCGCCCTTGCGCGTTTTTTTCACCGACTTGCCTTGTGCCTCAAGCACCTCAATCATATGCCCCAGCGACTTTACTTTGACTTTGAGCTGGGCGATTTCGTGGCGCTGCCTCAGCACCTCGCCCTCCAGCAGTTGGGCGTACAGATCGACGTTTAGTCCTTTTTCCATTTGAAACTTCCTCCTCGATTACTTGTTCATAGCGACTGGCCCAAAATAAAGCCCGACCGCACCGTGGGCACCATACCGAGTCCCTCGTAATGCCTGCAACAGTATCCCCAACCAATGCCTATCACCCGATATTTCGTGCCTATGCCCTTGTCATGGCGCTCCTGGCAGAATGCCTTTGGCGTCTTTCTGGGGATTTCACAAATGATGTCACCATAGGTCTGGCTCTGGGAGATATCGCGGGATGAAAGGGGTGGTACCATATAGATGTCATCTATGTTCATTGGCAGCCCCCGTGCATGATTCGCAAAGACACTTTCCTCTAACAACAGCCCCCTGAACCGCAATGATGTTGCTTTTGGTTGCCATCAGTAACTCAAGCGGGAATGTCGTGCCGTATTCAAGACAGATCATGACCAGCTTGCCCAGTATGGCCTGGTAAATATCAGGCTCCATACGCCCTGCATCAATCAGGCTTCGGCAATCTTCGGCATGTTTCTTCATCACTTGGCCAATATCATCAATCATCACGAAGCTCCTTTTAAAACGGTATGTCGTCAAGGCTTGGGGTCATCGCTGGCTCTGGCGAGTCTTTTTCAACACCCCCAAAGTCCCCATAGCCATCCCCAGGGGCACTGGCCTGCTCGCCCATAAACTCGACATGGTTCCAGGTATGGATTTCAAAGGTCTGTTTTTTTACCCCCTCCTTCGTGGTGTATTCCCCATGCACCATCTCCCCCTCAAGCAACACCTTGCGGCCTTTATGCAGATACTTTGCAGCCACCTCAGCAGGCTTGCCCCAGACCACGATGTTGTGCCAGGTGGTTTCAGACCTGCCGTTTTTTCCGCGCTTGGTCGTGGCCACCGAAAACTTGCAGACGGCTGTCCCTGATTGGGTAAACCGAAGCTCGGGGTCGCGCCCCAGGTTGCCCGAAATAATTGCTTTGTTCATGTATGCCCTTTCCTAGTTCTTAAAAATCACGATGAAATAAATAGCCAGGTAACAAATAAGGGCACCGATGACCATGACCACCATCAGTTCCCTCCAGTTTCTCCTGGCCCATAGGAACCTTTTCCTGATCTTTCTGTTGCGGTAGACCTCGTTGGCCCTTATGAGGGCCACAGAATTTTTCCACATAAATAGACCCCTATCCTTGCTTTTAATAACAATTTATGAATAAATGTATTGGTAGGTGGTATTTACAACAGGTAAAGACATTTTACAACAGGTAAACAAAGCGATGCAGCAGAGACTTTTAAAGACAGCCCTTCGGAAAAGCGCGAGGACTCGGTTGGTCAATGTGAAATGCACGAAGTTTGAAATTGATCAGATTGAGAACCTTGCCGCCACGTTCGCCAATGGTAACAAGAGTGAATGGATGCGGTATGCCTCGCTACACTTTAGGCCCAAAAAACATGACCTGATACCGTTTGATGAGACAGACCCCGATTCGAAACTTGTGATCGTCGAATCGTCTTCCACCCCCCCAGTATCGCTGTGACCTGTCACACGATCTCACCCCACTCACGCAACGCCTGAACGACCTCCGCAAGGGATCGGCAGACAGCGCAAGCCACCCCTGAGCTCTGAAGGACCGAAAGCCATTCGTCCTGCTCAGGGGTCGTATCCCCCCCCTCAGATTTCAGCTCAATGACGAACATCACCCCACGGTGTCTCCGCTTCAATACCCCAGCCCAGTCGGGGAATCCTTTGAGGGGGTTTTTTTTCCAGACCTCTTTTACCGCCCCCTTGGAACCATAGCGATGGATTACCGGGCCAACTGGCATTCGCCAGGCAGTAATCTTGTAAAGCTGAAAAAGCCGCCTTACCTGGGACGAAAGCTCAGTTTCCTCGGTGTTCTTTCGTTTTATCTGAGCCCCCCCCATTGCCCGACCCTCCTTGCGCCACATGACCAGATTTCTTGGCAACTCCTTGTGCCCCAATGGTTTGGCAGCCCGACCCTCAGCCCGACCCTCAGCCCGACCCTCGTTCACCATGGATCTTTAAAATCCTCAACCTGCTTCTTCTTCGCCATTTCCATCTCACGGTCAAGGGATTTTGGATCAAGCGACCTGATACCCTGGTCAAGCAACACGTAAGCAGGCCCCAACGCCTTGGGGATGTCCTGGGGGGCGGGTGGTAGCTGGGGCAGGGGGGAAAGGCCAGCCCTTGCCCTGGCAGCCATTGCCTGGGCCTCCTTGCGCCACTGGCTTTTTAACATGCCAAGGGAGTCGTCGGTCACGGTGCAGCACAGGTGGTACCACCCCCCAGCCAATTCAACCACCGCCCAACCTAGTTCCCCTATGTAGTCTCTCTGGGTTTTCCACCCGTCCCTGTTGTCCATAGACCCGAACTTCACCAGGCAGCCGGCAATGAGTTCAGCGGCTAGGGCACCGTCTTCCTCCGGGGTAGGTTGCTTTGCCATGGCCTGGGGGTTTATTTGCTCAATTATCTCGTTAACCGATGGGAGCCCACGGCCGACCTTGGCCCCCTTGGCCAGTCCAATCAGGGCGTCAGCTGCTTTGTTTAGGTCATGGGGTCTGAGGGCGTGGGTGTAAAAGAACATGATTTCTTCGGTCAGTTCAAACTTCACCAGGCTGGCATAGATACCGAGCGCCTGGATAAACCTGCTACCATGGTTCTGCTGCTTCATTCGTACTCTCCTCCTGGAGTCTCCCTAGGACTTTTCTAATGACCGAATCATTACTTGATTGCAATTCCATCTGGTTGGCTGTCCTACCATTGATTACTGTTCCTTTTTCTAAGAATATACCGACTTTATTAATGTTTTCAATAAGACATGAAAAGCTATAATCCCTTTTCATAAACCATGAATCGTTCATACTTAGATATGCCTTTACATACTGACAGGCTTTTTCAGCCCCCAGATCCCTGGTAAGGATCTTTGCATGGTTGGCCTGGACACCCATGACGACGGGAGTCTTTTCGAACTTCTGTTTGAAGATTTCGCAGTAGGTTGCAATGACTTTATTGACCCCTTGAACCTTGGTTTCAACTTTTTTTGAAATCGTTTTCAAATCGTTTTCAACTTGCGCCTTATTTTTAAGCAACGCCTTATCTTTTTCGTTACTTACGACCTGTTTCTTTATGCTTGTAGCATTGCTTGTAGCATTGCTTGTAGCATTGCTTGTAGCATTGCTTGTAGCATGGTTTTCGCACCACCTTTTTGAGGCCGCTTTGGTTGCCCTCTTTTCAAAAAACACAGCCTTGGTGATACGTTTTTGTGCACCCGAGACGATGAACCCTCCGCAGTCGGTAGGCTTTAGGTAGCCCGACTCCATCAACTTGTTCGCTACCCCTTTATGGGCACGCCCTACCCAACGACGGATATCGTCGTGGGTAATGTGGCTTTTCTTTTCCTTCATGGCCCCATACCAGACCGCCACGAGGTACCCCATCGCAAGATGGGGGTTTTTACATAGGGTTGAAAACTTTTCGAGCCTGGGGTCTTCCCAGGCTTTTGAATCGATAACAATTTTCATGGGTGAAGACCTCGATCGCCTGTGTTGGTTATTCGAACCCGATGTCACTAGGCTTTATGGCCCCAGACTTCAGATCCTTATAAATGCCCATCAGAACCTTTAAGTCTTCGTCGGTGAGTTCGGTCGTTGGCTTTACCATGGCCACCTCAATTTGCCCAGGGTTCACCCCTAGCTTGGTAAACTCGTCCAGCATCTTGGCAACCCGCTGCTCGTGGGTTTTTTGGGCTACCCCTACCTTGGGTGCCCCCGCCCTTGCTCCGGCTGCCTGGGTGAGGTTAGCAGCGTTTGAGGCTGGCTTTGCCCGGGACGTGACCTCGGCCGTTACCCCTTGGGCCAGGGAGGCGTCGTCGTCATCATCAGAGGCAATACCCACGAACGGGGCCAGGGAATACCGTCTGGCATAGGTGATGGCGGATCCCACTGTCTGCGGTTTTTCGTCTGGGCAGGTCAGCGACATACTGCTCTCAAACCACTGGCCGGAACTATGTAGTAGACGGGTGGTGACCAACACCCGCCCAGGGGTGGTCTCTACCGATTGCAGAAAACTAAGGCCGTTTTCTGAAAAAGGCCCCCTTACGGCATCTATCACATCAGCCAGGTCTGCATAGTTATAGGCGTAACTCCCCCCGGTCTTTGTTTGCACCTTCGCGGTTTTCGTACGTGCTGGGTGCTTCATCTTGGCCTGGGCCTTTGCCAAGGCTGCCGAAATATCTGCAATGTCATTTGAGGTAAGAAGTCGGCCGGTGTTAGAAAGTTTAATATCCTGTATTTCCATCATTTTTTTCCTTAAAACGGGTTCATATTTTCAACAGAGTTTAATAACCATTGGGGGGTTTTAAACGGCCTAAACTTGCGCTCATACCCTGGCCATTCGTTGGCTTCGCGACACCGGACATAGGTGTCCATCCACTGGCTGTATATTTTTTTGCCAACAGCCAGATCATCCTCCTCAAAGGTAAAGGCCGCTATGTCGCAGTCCTTGGTTTTTTCCACTGCCAGGATGGCAAAGGCCGCTGGGCGTTCCCCCAATGCTTGCTCAAGTATGTCCATGTAATAGGCAGCAGCCGTTAGGTAGCCATATTTTATGATGTCCTGGTTGAAAACGTGCTCGAGGGCACAGTCGGTAGACTTTAGGTCAACCACCACCAGACCTATGCCGGGAACCTCAACCAAATTGTCTGGCCGGCATCGCTTTACGATACCCGTGGCCTCGTCGGTCACGAAAAAGGATGTTTCCTTTTCGCCTTGTTTGAAGAACTGGGAAAAAAACTGGTCACTATTGGCTCGTTCAAAAACCCTTGTGACCACCGCCCAGTCGTTTGGACTAAGGCCGATCTTACCCTGGTTCTCGGCCTCCCACTGCTCGGCCCCAGCCTTGCCATCCTTTGTCCTACGGTCAAACTTCGGCATTTTAACGTAGTTTTTGGCAAAAAGTTCGGGCTCAAGAATGGCAGCATGTATGGCCTCCCCCAGCGCGAAAACCGCTGAACGCTCCTTCGGGTTTTCAAGATCCCATATGAACTTAGAGGGTGAATCACTGATTTTTTTAAGGGTGGAATGGCTTAGGGCCTTGGTCTTGTGATACTCGGGGGCGGGAATCCTGGCATGGGTCAACATGCCATATTTATTCACAGCCTGGTCAACCTCGTCCGCAGTCTTGAAAATGCCACCTTTCCAGTCGGGTGTCGTCATATGCCAGCCCCCTCAAGCGCCTTTCGGTAACTGTCCCCTACCTCCGCCCGGATCCATAAGAGGTCGGCCTCAATGTCAGCCAAGGCCCTTAAAACCGATAGGTCGTTGTCTGACTTTTCCCCCTGCATCAGGCCCCTTTTCACACCATGCAGGCTTTCCCATATGGCCCATAGCTGATCTGCCATGGATTCTTGTTTTTTCACCATCGTAAACCCTTTCGTCTATATTGAAGGTAAAGACCTTTTTACCCTCCAAATAAAAAATTCCCAACCCTTTTTTAACACCCCTCAATTTAAACATGGCCCCGCCTTCACCATCATCAGGATTATTCCCTGCATGGCGCTATACGCTGCTGTGTGTTCGGCCACCTGTGCTGCAATTGCTACCCTCCCCTATCAGGGGGTTTTATCCTCATACCGGGAGATGGTGGTATGACTGAGCAATGCACGAAAGCGAGTCCTGGCATACTCCGGGGGGGATTAATTCCCGGTAGCCAATGGGGTCACTCTTGCAGCAAGTTCAAGCCTGCTTTTCCTGTTGGCTGTGTTCACAAGTCGCATCCGTCCCTCGGGTTTATCCGTGCATTAGGGCATGGGAATGCGCTCCGGTCGAAAACAGCCAGCAACCTGGACCGGTGTTTATGGATTCACACTGGCCCTCTTATACCAGGGGATTTCCTGGGTGGTAGCCTTACCGTTTAAACGCTGAAAGGCAGTCAAGGCGCGTGGGATTTATGTTGTCTTTGGCAGGGTGTTGCGATAGATTCGAAGCACCTCACCTAAGACACTGGCCTGTCGGGCGAGAAATCCCAAAAAAAGTCGGCAGTCAAATGCTGGCTTTTTTTATTAGGGGCAAAGGTAGGCCAATTGGGGTCAAAAAAAAAGGGGTAATTTTACCCCATCGTGTCTATAAATTGAGCATATAAGCCTATTTTTCAGACATATCCTTACAAGATGCAGCCTTATGGAGATTTTCAAATAGGTTGCCATCCACCTCCGACCACCTGCCAGCTTGCTTATCAAAATAACCCACGGAATGGAGTATGGTGCCATCGGCTGTGGTTGAATCAAATGCGACGCCAATCACCCCATCCTCGTCAGAAAAATGTATACAGTAAATCCCTGAAGTCTTAGTGGGTGACATGGCCTATGACAGCGACAAATTGGATATCGAAATTGATGAGAAGTATGGCACGAAAATTGTTGCGCCTCACAAGAGAAATCGGGTGCGACAGAAGACCCAGGATGGCAGAGTACTTCGACGATACCTCCATAGGTGGAAAATCGAGAGGCTTTTTGCTTGGCTACAAAACTACCGTCGAGTCGTCACGAGGTGGGAAAGATACCTGGAGAATTATGAGGCCATCGTCCATATGGCTTGTCTGGCAATAGTTATGAAGAAACATTTATGAGATGGCTTCTAATTCAAGGAGAATGTATGAAGTACGTAATCGTCAGAACCTATTCAGCGGGTGTTTTTGCAGGCGAGTTAGAATCGAGAAATGGTCAAGAGGTTGTGTTGAGGAATGCGCGACGCCTGTGGTACTGGGATGGCGCGGCTAGCTTAAGTCAGCTTGCAATGGAGGGGACATCGAAGCCAGAAGAATGCAAGTTTCCTTGTGAGGTTGCTCGGGTTGAGTTGTTGCAAGCTATCGAGATCCTTGACGTGACGGAGAAAGCCGAGGCTTCAATTAAAGGGGTGACTGTATGGGCGAAATAAAAGACGGTTACGGTTCCGGTGACGGTTCCGGTTACGGTTCCGGTTCCGGTTCCGGTTCCGGTGACGGTTCCGGTGACGGTTACGGTTCCGGTGACGGTTACGGTTCCGGTTACGGTTATGGTTCCGGTGACGGTTACGGTTACGGTTACGGTTCCGGTGACGGTTCCGGTTACGGTTCCGGTTACGGTTATGGTTCCGGTGACGGTTACGGTTACGGTTACGGTTCCGGTGACGGTTCCGGTTACGGTTGATTAACTTTGATGAAAGGGGTGAATGAGGCATTTACAAAAGAATGCTTTGAGTATGCAAAAACGGCTATTCTGAAAAGATTTGCCAAGTAGAAAGACAGTCGGGAAAGACCGGCACCTAACTTTGGGGGATGAGATGAGTGAAATTTTTATACTATTAATCATATTTCAAATTAAACATTTTCTCGCAGATTTTCCCATGCAAGGTAAGTACATGCTAGGGAAATTCAAGCTAGGTTTTGATTGGATCGCACCGCTAGGCGCGCACTGCCTAGTCCATGCTTTATTTACGGCGCTTATCGTGTTCTGGTACCTGCCGCCTAAAGATTATTGGTATTTGCCGGTTATCGATTTTGTTATCCATTTTATTCAAGATAGGATTAAAGCAAGCCCAAATATTCTAGGTAGGTGGAAACCAGACAATAAATATTTTTGGTGGGCGCTTGGTCAAGATCAAATGGTCCATCACTTAACTCACTACTGGATAATCTCGGAGATCATTAGTAATGTCTGACTACAACCTAACGTTCAGAGAAGCGTTGATAAAGGCGTTGGAGGGGGAGACGATTGAGGGAGTCGATGGAAGTTATTTTGTAAGATCCAATAAGGATATTAGATGGGAAAATTCTGATTTAATAATAGGTGGCATTGACCTTGCCGAGAAAAAATATCGCATCAAAAAGCCGAGGGTGAAACGGGCGCAGTATACCTTCCTGCTGGATTTAGATGGCTTAACCGCACCAAAAACAACAGCAACATGGTATAAAGATGACGATGAGTTTTTTAGTGGCGGCACAAAAAGCCTTTTAAAATGGTTCGAACGCGGACCGGAAAGGGAGTTTGATGAGTGAAATTCAAAACCAAACCAACCGAGATCATAGCGTGGCGTAGAGGGGACCAGCAAAATATGAGTGAAAAAATAGAGTTTTGGATGCCTATCCATGCATCGATGAGGTTCAAAATTAAAAAACCTGATGACTGGGATAAGATGGATCGAGAATTAAAGGCGGATTATTTTTTTGATAATGCGATCCATAGCGGGTCAATTTGCTATCATTGCGCCAATGATTTGGAAACCGATTACGAAGTTACGGACGCAGCGCATGAATCAATTTTAGATCAACTCGATGTTTAAAGGTTATACTTTGGAGGTTCTAAAAAGTGACGGAAGCAAAATATTTAACCCTGAAAACTGATTTTGGATACGATAAAATCTGCCCCTTTTGTGTCACCCGCTGGGGGCGCAATATCAAAGGCCCCCGCGATATTGCTTTGGTGCAATGCGAAGCGTGCAAGAAAAAAAAGCTGGACATAAAAACACTTGAGGCTGAC
>Ga0209096_1000895_pt1 | contig 35688 bp, 27 predicted proteins | sample AD_UKC034_MetaG_FD_184407 | JGI IMG/M metagenome (GOLD analysis project Ga0209096, IMG submission 184407) | Active sludge microbial communities of municipal wastewater-treating anaerobic digesters from USA - AD_UKC034_MetaG (SPAdes) (version 2) | ecosystem: Engineered > Bioreactor > Anaerobic >...
TGATCGTCACAGCGCCCCAACAGGCCGCGACCGCCCTGCATGTGCTGGGCGAGGGCTGGTTGGTGGGCGAGGTGGCGGCGGGCGAGCGGAACAGTGTGATCCATGCAGCGTAAGCCCCATGCGAGCCAACGCTTGACTCAACGACTCGCCATTTTCATCTCCGGCAGCGGCAGCAACCTGCAGGCTGTCATCGACGCCATCGCGGCTGGCCGGCTGGACGCACAGATCGTGGTGGTGGTGTCCAACCGCGGCGCGGCCTTTGGCCTGACGCGGGCTGAGCAGGCCGGCATCCCCACGGTGGTCTTCCCGCTCAAGCCCTACAGCGACGCCGGCAGGCCGCGCGTGCAGTATGACGCGGACCTGGCCGGGTTGGCGGCGAGCTACACCCCCGATCTGATCGTGCTGGCCGGCTGGATGCACGTGCTCAGCCCGGCTTTTCTGGATCGCTTCCCCGGCCGCGTGCTCAATCTGCACCCGGCGCTGCCCGGCCAGTTTGCCGGAACCCATGCCATCCAGCGCGCTTACGAGGCGTTCCAGCGCGGCGAGATCGATCACACCGGCGTGATGGTGCATTGGGTCGTACCGGAGGTGGACGCCGGGCCGGTGGTGGTCAGCGCAGAGGCGCCGATCTACCCCACAGATAGCCTGGACGACCTGGAGGCCCGCATTCACAGCCTCGAGCACCGGCTGCTGGTCGAAGCCATCGCCCAAGTCGGCAGGTGACCCGCCCGCTCAGGCCGGTCTCCGACCGAGCCACAACCCACCCGCCCGCTCAGGCCGGTCTCCGACCGAGCCACAACCCACCCGCCCGCTCAGGCCGGTCTCCGACCGAGCCGTCCCACATTCCCATGATGTCCCCACATTCCTCCCAACCCCATTGGTGGCAGCGTTCAGCGCAGGCGGTGGCGTCCAGCCGCTATGGCTCGAAGCTGGCCAGCCGCCTGTTGCCGCGCCTCGACCGCGCCGTGCTGCGTCTGAGCGGCAACCGTTTCACGGTCAGCAGCGCGATGAGCCACGTGCCGGTGGTGATGCTGACCACCACCGGCGCCAAATCGGGCCAGCCCCGCACCGTGCCGTTGCTGGCCTTCCCCGACGGCGAGAAGGTCGCGCTGATCGCCTCCAGCTTCGGCAACACCAAGCATCCCGCCTGGTATCTGAACCTGCGCGCCAACCCGCGGGCGCTGCTGACCTTCCACGGCCAACCGGCGCGGCCCTACATCGCTCGCGAGGTCAGCGGCGCTGAGCGGGAACTTCATTGGCAGCGCGCGGCCCGCGCCTATCCCGGCTACAACGCCTACCGCGAGCGCGCCGGTGGACGGGAGATCCCGGTGCTGCTGTTGGAACCGGAGTAACCCGTGCGCTACCTTGCCGTCCCCCGCACCCTCTGCTTCATCCTGCACGGCGACGACGTGCTCTTGATCCAGCGCGGCCAGCACAAGCGCCTCTTTCCCGGCAAGGTCAACGGCGTCGGCGGCCATGTCGAGGCGGGCGAGGATGTGGCCGCCTCAGCCGTGCGCGAGATCTACGAGGAGACCGGCCTCATGGTGCATGACCTGTGGCTGGCCGGCGTGGTGCATATTGACAGCCGCTTGGGCCAGGCTGAACCGCTGGCCGATGGCGCGCGGCCGGGCGTCATGGTCTTCGTGTTCACAGCCCAGGCACGCGACCGCGCGACGCGCGCCTCCGAGGAGGGTGAGCTGCTCTGGGTCCCCCTGGATGAGGTGCATGCGCTGGACTGGCCGGAGGGCAATCCGCAACTGCTGCTGCTGGCGTTGGAGGCGCGGCAAACTGGCCGACCATTTTCATTGCAACTGTCTTGAATCTGCATTCAACTTGTGTTATACTTGCGGGCATCATGCATTGGCCGACGATGGGTCTTTCGGTTTTCTGGCGGTGACAATTTGTCACGCACTATTTTGTCGGTCTCTGAATGCATGAGCACCACAAGGGCATGGCAGGCTGAGTGCGCCTGCTGTGCCTTTGTTGTTTTTCGCCATCCTCGTCTGCCTGGCGCCACCTGGCAACTGCCAAGGCCCTCCACACTCGAGATGTGCCAAAACTTTTGACAAAAAGTGATCCTTTGTGTTACCATCCTGCCCACAATTCCATAGGCCTTGACTGCTCTTATCCAGAGAGGCGTAGGGACCGGCCCGATGATGCCTCGGCAACCAGGACACTGGCGACTGGAAAAGGGGCAAATTGGCAAGATGGCGGCGAACCGCCAGATGACCGATCTGCCCACCGACCAACCCGCCCCATGGTGCCAATTCCGTCAGCGCAAGCTGGGAGATGAGAGATGTGGATCGAATCGATTCCGCTCGCAAGCCCCGCATCGTTGATGGCGGGGCTTTTCATTGCCTGAATTCGCAACGCGTCCCGCAGAGCCGGGCGAGACGCTTTCCCGATCACATGCAGGCTCAGTCCCTTACGATTGATGCCTCCCGCAAAGGCCGCACAGGGCAGATTCTCTTGGCGGCTTTGCGTGAGAATCGTGTTCTACTGAGTTTAATTCTGTCGCACAAGGAGCTTTGTGACCATCGTATGCGCATCTTGAAATTCGGCGGCACATCGGTCGGCAGCGCCGATGCCTTCGGCCAGGTGGCCAAAATCGTAGCCAACGCCCATCAGCAGGACGGCCAGGTGGTGGTCGTTACCTCAGCCATGAGCGGCGTGACTGATATTCTGATCAACGCGGCCAAGGCCGCCGCGGCCGGCGACCGCCGGCCCTACCGCGAGGCCCGCGATGAGCTGATGGCCAAGCATCAGATGGTGGCCGGCCAGTTGGTGGCCGACGGCGTGGAGCGGGCCGCCCTGGGGCGGCTGTTCGAGGCCCGCCTGGCAGCCTTTGAGCGACTCTGCCGCAGCGTCGAGGTGCTGGGCGAGCTGACCGCGCGCGGCCTGGACGTGATCTCCGGCACCGGCGAGCGGCTGGCCGCGCCGCTGCTGGCGGCCGTCTTGCGCACCCACGGCGTCGCGGCCGAGTGGGTCGATGCCAGCGAGCTCATCGTCACCACCAGCGTCTTTGGCAACGCCGATCCCATCATCGAGCCCACCACAGAGCATGCCCGGCGCCGGCTCGGCCCGCTGTTGCAGGGGGGCGTCGTGCCGGTGGTCACCGGCTTCGTCGGCGCCACGATCGATGGCATCAGCACCACCCTGGGCCGCGGCGGCTCCGACTATTCGGCCGCCATTCTGGGCGCGGCGCTGAACGCCGACGAGGTGCAGATCTGGACCGACGTCAACGGCATCATGACCGCCGACCCGCGCATCGTCCCCGGCGCGCGCACCATCCCTGAGATCTCCTACATCGAAGCGGCTGAGCTGGCCTTCTACGGCGCCAAGGTGCTGCACCCCAAGACGATTCTCCCCTCGGTGGAGCGGGGCATTGCCCTGCGCGTGCTCAACACCTTTCAGCCCGAGCACCCCGGCACGCTGGTCGTCAAGGACCCCAAGCCCAGCAAGCATGTGGCCAAGGCCATTTCGGTGATCAAGGGGCTGACCATGATGACGGTCGAGGGCCGCGGCATGTTGGGGGTGCCCGGCATCGCCGCCCGCACCTTCACGGCCGTAGCCCGCGCCAACGCCAACGTGCTGATGATCAGCCAGTCCTCCTCGGAGCAAAGCATCAGCTTTGTGATTCGTGAGGGCGAGCGGGACGCGGTGGTGTTCCAGCTTGAGGCTGAGTTGGCGCAGGAACTGGCCAACCGCCACATCGACCAGGTGCGGCCGCTGGACGGCATCGTCATCGTGGCCATCGTCGGCGCGGCCATGAAGGGCACCCCCGGCATTGCCGCCCGCATCTTCGGCGCGCTGGGCGACGCCGAGATCAACGTCATCGCCATCGCCCAGGGCAGCAGCGAGTGCAATATCTCATTGGTCATCGCCCGCGGCGACGCGGACGAGGCCGTGCGCAAGATCCACGATGCGTTTCGGTTGAACGAGGCCACCGAGACGGACTAGCCCCGCGGGCGGGGCGGCGCATCACCCCGGCGTCAGCGCCCCGGTCGCGCGTAGCCAGGCGATCGCCCGTTCGATGGTCTCCTCCAGCGGCGTCACCTGCCATCCCAGCTCGGCCTTCGCCTTGGCGTTGCTGGCATAGAAGAAGCGGCTGCCGAAGCGCAGCACGTCGCCGGCCAGCGGCAGCCGGCGCGGCGAGAGCCGGTTGGCCTGGTCCAGCGCGGCGGCCAGCGGGCCAATCAGCGGGTCTGGAAGCACCCCCCGCGGCCCCCGCACCCCCAGGCTGGCCGCGATCTGGCTGGCCAGGTAGAAGAGGGTGACGTTGTGCCCGACCAGCAGATAGCGCTGGCCGGGCCTTCCTTTGTCCAGCGCCAGCAGGTGGCCGGTCGCCACATCCAGCGCATCGACCACGTTGATCCCCCCTGGCGGGACCAGCGGCAGCCGGCGCGCCTGGATGTTCAGGAGGATCTGGCTGTTGTAGAGGGTGACGTCCCTGGGGCCCAGGACGATGGAGGGGTTGACGATGACCGCGTGCAGCCCGGCCCGCACCGCGCCCTGCACCACCTGCTCGGCCAGATGCTTGCTGTGGCCATAGGGATAGATGGCCGGCGCGATGTTGAAGGTGTGGCTTTCGTCCAGCATGGCCTGGCCTGCGCCGAAGCCCAGCGCGGCCTGGGAGCTGGTGAAAACCAGGCGCGGCCGCGGCGCGGCCGCCAGCGCGGCCTCCACCACGTTGCGCGTGCCGTTAACGTTGACGCGGTAGGTCAGGGCCGCGTCCTGGCTCCAGTAGTCGGCCACCACGCCGGCCGCGTGGAAGACCGCATCGACGCCCTGCATGGCCGCGGCCAGCGACTTCCGGTCGGTAACATCGCCCATGACCGGCTGATAGCTCAGGCCCTCCAGCGCGGCCCGCGACGAGGTGGATCGAAGCAGCGTGCGCACCTGCCAGCCAGCCTGGTTGAGCGCAGCGACGATATTGGCGCCGACAAAGCCGCTGGCGCCGGTGACGAGTGCTTGCATGGAAAGAGAACTCAGAGGAACTGGGTGAACCCGGAGGAGCCTGCGGCTGGGCAGTCACGGCTGGCGTGCAGAGCAACGCGCACGTCCAGGGGCGGAGCAGCGGCCGGTCGGCAACAAGAAAGGGGTAGACCGCGCAGGCGATCTACCCCTTCAGGACGCGTCGGTGAATGAGTATCTGCGCTGGCTCGGTCAGGAGACCGGCCAAAGCGGCAGGTTATTGATGGACGCGCCCTTAGCGATCACGGAGAGACCAGACTAGGTCAGGCGTTGCTCGGTCTTGGGGTCAAAGATGTGCATGTTGTCCATGTTGACCACCAGACTCAGCGCTTCGCCCACATGGGCGCGGGTGCGCGGGTCGAGACGGGCGACGAAGTTCTTCTTGCCGGTCATCAGATAGGCGAAGATTTCGCTGCCCATCATTTCGACCACATCCACGGTGGAGTCCATGTAGGCCGGCGCGATGCCGGGGGCGATGAACTCGCGGGCGTGAATGTCCTCGGGGCGGATGCCGAAGACCACCTGCTTGCCCTTGTGCTTCAAGGCCAGCTCGGTGTTCTTGCCCGGCACTTCCAGGCGGAAGGTGCCGCCGTCCACCCAGACCTTGCCGTCCGCCTCCACCAACGTGGCGTCGAAGAAGTTCATCGACGGGCTGCCGATGAAGCCGGCCACGAAGACGTTGTCGGGATGGTCATACAGGTAGGTGGGGGTGTCGCACTGCTGCAAGATGCCGTCCTTCATCACCGCGATGCGGGTGGCCATGGTCATGGCCTCCACCTGGTCGTGGGTCACATAGATGAAGGTGGTGCCCAGCCGCTGCCACAGCTTGCTGATCTCGGCGCGGGTCTGGACGCGCAGCTTGGCGTCCAGGTTGGACAGGGGCTCGTCGAAGAGGAAGACCTTGGGGTTGCGCACGATGGCGCGGCCCACGGCCACGCGCTGGCGCTGACCGCCGGAGAGGGCCTTGGGCTTGCGGTCCAAGAACTGGCTGATGCCCAGCGTCTCGGCCGCTTCCTTGACGCGGCGATCGATCTCGTCCTTGGGCATCTTGCGCAGCTTGAGACCGAAGGCCATGTTGTCATAGACCGACATGTGCGGGTAGAGCGCGTAGCTCTGGAAGACCATGGCGATGTCGCGATCCTTGGGCGGCACGTCGTTGACCACGCGGTCGCCGATCAGAATCTGGCCGTCGCTGATCTCCTCCAGGCCGGCCAGCAGGCGCAGGCTGGTGGACTTGCCGCAGCCCGACGGGCCGACGTAGACCATGAATTCCTTGTCTTCGATTTCCAGGTTGAAGTTGTTGACGGCGATGACATCGCCCCAACGCTTGTAGACATTGCGATAGCTTACGCTTGCCATGAGCGGCAGACTCCTCAGAAGGGGGGAAAATGGCACGACCGGGAAGACAGAACTTGTCGGTCAGATGCTTGACAGGCATCTGGGCATGAGCGCCGAAACCGCTCTTCCGCGATGTGCAGCCAGGTCATTGGGTGGCAGGATGGGGGCTGGAACAATCCAGGGGGGGCGCACTGCTGCGTGCGCTTGGGGTGCAGGCTGGAGGGCCGCCGCGTCCAGGGGATCCTGAACCTGTTCAGGGGGTGCGGCATCCGACGAGCGCTCCCGCCGTGGGCTCGTATCATCGCCAGGCCTCGGAAATGTCACCTCCTTGTGAGTTTCACGGGATGGCGCAGGCGCCATCCTGAGGGCCGGCTGCGGAGCAGCCGATGACGGCGGGATTATAGCACAGCAACGCAGGGGGGGGCAAACCAACATGGCCTGCGACAGCGATTCCCAACATGCTCCGGAGTCGAGTCAGCGATGGACCAGCCCCAGGCTGATCCCCCTGGCCACCGCGGCCGCGCGCGTGTTGACATCCAGCTTGAGGAAAACCCCCTTCACGTGCCGCTTGACGGTGTTTTCGGAGATGACCAGCGCCTCGGCGATCTCCTTGTTGGTCAGCCCCTGTTTCAACAGCGCCAGCACCTCCAACTCGCGGGCGGTCAGCGCGCTCTCCTCGCCCCCTTCAAGCCGCACGGCCTCCGCTACCGCCCGGCGCAGGGCCGCCCGGTCGAAGGCCCGCTTTTCCAGAAAGGCGATGATGCCATGCTCCTGGTAGGCCTCTTCCACGTGGCTGGGCAGAGCTGAGCCGCTGACCACCACCGCGGGAACCTCCGCTCGTCTGGCCGCGCTCAACAGCCGCAGACCGTCAGTGTTGTCATCGGGCGCCAACGAGCTGGCCAGCGTCAGATCGACCACGGCCACGGCATAGCTGGAACGGCGCAGATAGCCCAGCGCCTCGCCGTAGCTGCGACACAGATCGACGCCGAAGCCCAGGTCGGTCAGCAGCTCGGCCAGCATGCTGCGCCAGCCGGCGTCATCCTCCACCACCAGCGCGCGGCGCAGCGGCTCTGGGGACGCACTTGCCGGCGCCAGGGCGGGCGCGGCGGCGGCGGTTGACGCGGTGGGCGCAAGGCTGGACGCGGCCGGCTGGGGCGGGAGGGCCTCGGCCAGGCTCGCCGCTGGGGCGGCGCCGGGCGCGCTGGCCAACGCCTGGCGCACCACCTGGCGAAACTCGCTGCGCCGGAAGCTCTCCTTGCGCAGGCAGGTGAAGGCGCCATATTTGGTCAAGGCGCTGACCGCGATCTCCACCGTGGCGTGGCCGCTGAGCAGCAGCGCGGTGCAGCCGGGGTCATGCCGTCGCAGCGCGTCCAGCACACTCAGGCCATCCTGGTTGCGGTGATCCTCCTGGCCCAGCGCCAGATCGACCACCGCCAGCCGATGCGGCGCGGCGCGCAGGCTGGCCGTCGCCTCCGCCAGGTTGCCGGCCACATCCACGGCCATGCCCTGGTCGGTCAGAATCTCAGCTAAAATCTGCTGCCACGAGGGGTCATCATCGACCACCAGGGCGCGCGGGGCTTGGGTGTGCATCAGAAGTTGTCCAGGCCCGCCGTTTGCGGATGCTCCAGCTTCTCCGCGGCCGGCAGCCGCAGCGTGAAGGTGGCGCCATGCCGGCCGTCGCTGGCCACCGCGACGGAGCCGCCGAAGCGGGCCATCAGCGTCTTGACCCACCACAGGCCAAAGCCCAGCTTGCCTGGATGCACCCGACGACCGGAGAAATCGAAGTCGAAGATCCGTTCATGCAGCTCCGGCGCGATGCCCGGGCCGGTGTCGCTGACCTGCACCTCGACCCAGGCGCCGTTGACAGCGCCGCGCACGCTGATCACGCCGGCGCCCTCCATGGCCGTGGCCGCGTTTTCCAGCAGATTGACAAAGACCAGGCTCAGGCGGCGCGGCCCGGCATGAACCGACGGCAAGCTCTCCAGCCCGGCGATTTCGACCCGCACCGTCGGCGGCAGATCGGTCTCCGCCATGGCTTCGGCCAGGCATTCCGCCAGATGAACCGGCATCAGGTGGATGGGACGCAGATGAAAAAGGGTGTCGCGCATCACGGTCATGGCCTCGGCCGCGCTGCGCTGAATCTGCTCCAGATTTGTGGCCAGGTAGGGATCGGCCGCCAGCGCGGCCGCGCACTTGTCCTGGATTCCCTCGACGCGCACCGGGATGAGCCCCACCTGGTTGTTGACGCGGTGCAGCAGGTTGGCGGCGATGTCGCCCACCGCGGCGAAGGTCTCCGCCACCGCGCGCTGCTCTTCGGAGGCGCGCAGCGCCTCGCGCCGCGAGGCCTCCTGCACGGCCATGGCCGCGTGGCGGGCCAGCACCGTCAGCACCTTTTTGTCCCATTCCGCCTCTGCGAAGCGGCGCGCGTCCCCGGCTCGGCTGTAGACGCTGAACGCTCCCAGCGGCTGCGTCTGCTCGTCGGCCTGCAAGGGAACGATCAACGCGCCGGCCCAGCCATGCTCCGCTGCCAGCGCGCGCTGGGCAAAGCGTGGCTCGGCGCTCAGATCGTCGACGGTGATCGGACCCCGGCGCAGGATCGCCTGGCCGGTGAGGCTGTGGTGCAGGGACAGCCGTTCCCCGCGCCGCACCGGGCTGTTGCTGGCTTGCAGCGTCAGATGATCCTGCGCCAGCACCCAGATCGAGCCCACGGGCGCGTTGAGCAGCTCACATGCCATGCCCACCAGCCGATCGAACACCTGCTGCGGCGGCTGGGTCAACAGACGTTCCGCGATCTCTTGCAGGGCGTCCAGCAGGCGCACCTCCTGGATCGCGATCACCGCCTGGGTGGCCAGCGCCTGCAGCAGGCGGCTGTCCTGTTCGCTGAACGCACCCACGGCGGGGCTTTCCAGGTTGAGCACCCCTTCCAGCCGGCCGCTGGCGGCGATCAATGGCACGGCCAGCTCCGAGCGCATCGCCGTCTCATGGTCCAGCGGATAGTAGATCCGCGCCCACGGCTCGGCGCGCAGGTCGTGGATCAGCAGCGGCTGGCGCCGCCTGGCAGCCCAGCCCATGATGCTGGTGGTGTTGATGGGCAGCGCCTCCACGGCCGGCCGGCTCAGGTCGCCGGCTACCGCGGCTGTCAGCAGCTTGCGGCCATCGGAATCCACCAGCCGTAAGATGCCATAGTGCGCGCCCGTCACCTCCAACGCCATCTGCAAGATCGCCTCCAACGTGTCGGACAGGCGCAGACGGGAGGAGATCAGCAGATCGGCGCGGCGCAGGCGGGTCAGCTCGTCGGCGGTGCGCGCCAGATCGGCCTGGACGCGCGCCAGTTGGCGGGCCTGGAAGATGGCCATGGCCGCCTGGTTGACGAAATTCTCCAGCATCAGCAGCTCCAGCGGGCTGAAGGTGCGCGGCTGGGGCAGGTAAACGTAGAGAATCCCCAGAGGTGTGTCGGCCACCACCAGCGGGAAGCAGGCGGCGACTTGCGCCCCGGCCCCGGCCTGAACCGGATGGATGGCCTGGCCCGCTTCCTGATAGGAAAGCACGGTGCGCCGCTCATCCACCGCCCGCTGGCCCAGCCCATCGGGCCGCGGTCCGTCGCCGGGCGCCGGCGCGGCCAGCGGGCCGGCCGTGACGCGCGAGGCCAGGTCGAAGCCGCCAGCCGCCGGATCATAGGCGTAGATCACGGCCGACGAGTCGGGCGCGACCTGTACGGCGCTTTCGACGATCAGGCGCAACGTGGCCGCGCTGTCGGCCGCCGGATCAGAGCCGATGCGGTTGACCGTGCGGCCGATGTGGTTCAGGCTGGCCAGCGCGTCCAGCAGGCGCGGGCTGGGGTCGGAGGATGAGGACATGGCGGTGTTGTGGGTGGGCCGGGAAGGTGCAATTGCCGGCGCACCAGACGCTTGTGCGGTCATGGCCTGTCCATTATAGCGCGGGTGGTGCGAAAAGCGTAAGGATCAGAATCCGGAGTCGAGCCTCCAGGCGGGGGCGGAACCTCGGAGTCGAGCCTTTAGGCGGGGGGTGTGTTCGATGCGAATCGGCCAGACCCGGCTGAAGCCTCGACTCCGGGCCTGGGGACGACTGCCAGACCCGGCTGAAGCCTCGACTCCGGGCCTGGGGACGACTGCCAGACCCGGCTGAAGCCTCGACTCCGGGCCTGGGGACGACTGCCAGACCCGGCTGAAGCCTCGACTCCGTACTTGGCGACGACTGCCAGACCCGGCTGAAGCCTCGACTCCGGGCCTGGGGACGACTGCGGCCCGGATTTGACAGCGTCATTGATCTGACTATAATTTAGCACATCCTAAATTTGAGTTTAGCCATGTCAACACCAGAGATCACCTCGGCCCATCAGGATTACCTCAAGACCATCTACATGCTGCTCAGTCGCGGCCAGGAGGCGTCGAACTCAGCCATCGCCCAGGCTTTGGGCGTGGCGCCGGCCTCGGCCACCAACATGGTCAAGCGGCTGGCCGAGGCCGGCTTGATCGAGCATGTTCCCTACCGCGGCGTGCAACTGACCCCGGCCGGCCAGCAGGTGGCGCTGGAGATGGTGCGCCATCACCGGCTGATCGAGCTCTTCCTGCACGATGTGCTGGAGATGTCCTGGGACCAGGTGCATGTGGAGGCTGAACGGCTGGAGCACGCCATCAGCGAAGAGGTGGAGGAGGCCATCGCCCGCAAGCTGGGCTATCCCACCTTCGACCCGCACGGCGACCCCATCCCCGACCGCCACGGCCGGCTGGCCGCGGCCGATGCCGGGCTGCCGTTGACCGCGCTGGAGCCGGGCTGCCCGGCGCGGCTGGCGCGGGTGCATGCCCAGGATGGGGAGCGGCTGCGCTACCTGGGGGAGCTGGGGCTCTACCCGGGCGCCCAGGTCACGGTGTTGGAGCGCGCACCCTTCCGGGGGCCGCTGCTGGTGGCGGTGAACGGCATGTCGCACATGCTGGCCTTCGACCTGGCCGCCGAGCTTTCTGTGGAGATGAACCATGCCTGATCCCTTGTTGGCCCTGCTGATCGGCGCGCTGTTGCTGGCGGCCGCTCTGGCGGTCTTTTGGCCCCAGCGCGGCCTGTTGGCCCGCTGGCAGACGCGCGCCCACGTCGATGACCGGGTGCGCACCGAGGACGCCCTGAAGCACATCCACAAATGCCAGATGCGCGGCCGGCGTCCCACCCTGGAGAGCGTGGCCGGCGCGTTGGGCATCTCCACCGAGGCGGCCGCCCGCGTGCTGAGCGCCATGCAGGCCGCGGGCCTGGTCAATGTGGCCAGCGGCGACTATGCGCTGACCCCGCAGGGGCGCGCCGCGGCCTTGCACATCATCCGCGCCCACCGCCTCTGGGAGAGCTACCTGGCCGAGCGCACCGGCTATCACGAGCAGGAATGGCACCAGCAGGCCGAGCGGCTGGAGCACGACCTGCAGCCGGCCGAGGTCGAGGCGCTGGCCGCGCAGTTGGGGCGGCCCACCCACGATCCCCACGGCGACCCCATCCCCGACGCCGATGGTCGCTTTGTCTATCACGGGGGCCAGCCCTTGCCCGCGCTGGCGCTGGACACCCCCGGCCGGATCGTACACATCGAGGATGAGCCGGAGACCGTCTACGCCCAACTGATCGCCGAGGGGCTTTATCCCGGCATGGAGGTGCGGCTGACGGAGGTGTCGCCCACCCGGGTGCGCTTCTGGGCCGACGGGGATGAGCATCTGCTGGCCCCCTTGCTGGCGGCCAACATCTCGGTGCGGCCCTTGCCTGAGGCCGCGGCGCAGAGCGGGCCGGCCGGCGTGGAGAGCGCCGAGACCCTGGCCACGCTGCGGCCTGGCCAGCAGGGCCAGGTGGTGACCCTCTCCCCCCGCATCCGCGGGGCCGAGCGCCGCCGCATGATGGATCTGGGCATCCTGCCGGGCGCGGTGATTGCGGCTGAGCTGATCAGCCCCAGCGGCGATCCGACCGCCTACCGCATTCGCGGCGCGATGATCGCGCTGCGCCGTGAGCAAGCCCAGTTGATCAACATCCAACGTTTGGCGGAGACGACCGCATGAACGAGCATTCAGATCGCAACAATGGCCACCAGGCCGCGCCGGCCGCGAGCGACGGGAAGGAGTTGAACTTCTCCGAAGAAGTTCAACTTCTGTCGGGAGAGATGCCGGATGACGACCCCAACTTCACCCTGACCGTTCAGCCAGCGCCGGCCGGCCACAGCGCCGCGGGCTGCGCCACTTGCCCATCGCACAACGCGGCCCACTTGCAACGGCTGGGCATCGACATGGCGAACTGGAACTATGTGGTTGCGCTGGCCGGCAACCCCAACGTGGGCAAGAGCACCGTCTTCAACGCGCTGACCGGGCTGCGCCAGCACACCGGCAACTGGCCGGGCAAGACGGTGGGCCGCGCCGAGGGAGGCTTCGAATTTGGCGCCAGCCGCTACAAGCTGGTGGATCTGCCCGGCACCTATTCGCTGCTGGCCACCAGCCTGGACGAGGAGGTGGCGCGCGATTTCATCCTCTTCGGCCGGCCTGACGTGACCATCGTGGTAGCCGACGCCACCCGGCTGGAGCGCAACCTGAACCTGGTCTTGCAGGTGTTGGAGATCACCGATCGCGTGGTGGTCTGTCTGAACCTGATGGACGAGGCGCGGCGGCACGGGCTGGTGGTGGATGAACGCCGGCTGGCGCGCGACCTGGGCGTGCCGGTGGTTCCCACCGAGGCGCGCCAGCGCAAGGGGCTGGCCGAGCTGCTGCAAGCGGTGGACGACGTGGCCACCGGCCGCGTGGTCACCAAGCCGCACCGCATCAAGAGCGAGCCGCCCGCGCTGAAGCAGGCAGTCGGCCAGTTGACTGCCCAGTTGGAGCGCGCCTTCCCCACCCTGCCCAACGCCCGTTGGGTGGCGCTGCGGCTGCTGGACGGCGATCCGCGCATCGTTGAGGCGGTGCAGCGCGGCGAGCTGGGCGAGCTGGACGCGGCGTGAGACGCGCTGGACGCCGCGTGTGAATCGGACTTGAGGTTGAGCTATGACTGTAGGATTTGCACCCGGGCTGTCCCGGGGTCATGACCAGAACGACCCGCCGCCTGGCGTCGATGCCATCCTGGCCGAGGCGCAACGGCTGCGCTGGGAGATCGGCGGCGATTTTCATCAGGCGCTGATGGAGGCCATCTACACCGACGCCTCCAACATCGCCGACCGTGCGGTGACCCGACCTGGGGAGCGGCCGCGTTTCGATCTGGATCGCAGCATCGACCGGCTGGTGACCAGCCGCGTCTGGGGCTTTCCGCTGATGCTGGCGATGCTGACGGCGGTTTTTTGGATCACCATCACCGGCGCCAACATTCCGTCGCAACTGCTGGCCGATCTGCTGATCGGCAAGGGCGTTCCCTTGCTGCACAGCATCGCCGCGGCGCTCAACCTGCCCTGGTGGCTGAGCGGGCTGCTGATCGACGGCATGTATCTGGCCACCGCCTGGGTGGTGAGCGTCATGCTGCCGCCCATGGCCATCTTCTTCCCCCTTTTCACCCTGCTGGAGGATTTCGGCTATCTGCCGCGCGTGGCCTTCAACCTGGACAACCTGTACAAGAAGGCCGGCGCGCATGGCAAGCAGTCGCTGAGCATGATGATGGGCTTTGGCTGCAACGCGGCCGGCGTGGTGGCGACCCGCATCATCGACAGCCCGCGCGAGCGGCTGATCGCCATCATCACCAACAACTTCGCCCTGTGCAATGGCCGCTGGCCGACGCAGATCCTGATCGCCTCCCTCTTCATCGGCGGGCTGGCGTCGGCGCAGTGGGCCGGTCTGATCTCCGCGCTCTCGGTGGTGGGGATCGCGCTGCTGGGGGTGCTGCTGAGCTTTCTGCTCTCCTTCAGCCTCTCGCGCACCGTGCTCAAGGGCCAAGTCTCCACCTTCAGCCTGGAGCTGCCCCCCTACCGGCCGCCGCGCGTCCTGCAGACCATCTACACCTCGATCATCGACCGCACGCTGATCGTGTTGTGGCGGGCCGTTACCTTTGCCCTGCCGGCCGGCGCGGTCATCTGGCTGATCTCCAACATCCATGTCGGCGGCGTCAGCCTGGCTGAGTATCTGGTGAACTTCCTCAACCCGCTGGGGCTGCTGCTGGGCCTGAACGGCGTGATCCTGGTGGCTTACATCGTGGCCATCCCGGCCAACGAAATCGTCATCCCCACGATCCTGATGCTGACGGTGCTGACCACCGGCGTAACCGGACTGGGCGCGGGCGCGGGTGTGATGTTCGAGACCGACAACAGCGCCGACCTGATGACCCTCTTCACGGCCGGCGGCTGGACGCTGCTGACGGCCGTCAACCTGATGCTGTTCAGCCTGATCCACAACCCGTGCAGCACCACCATCTACACCATCTTCAAGGAGACGGGCAGCCGCAAGTGGACCGCGGTGGCCGCGCTGACGCCGCTGGCCATGGGTTTCATCGTGACCTTCTTCGTGGCGCAGATTTGGCGGCTGGTGGCAGGAGCGCTATGATCGATCTGTCCCCTGCTCGGGCCGGTCTCCTGACCGTGCCCGCCACGACCGGGCACGGTCAGGAGACCGGCCCGAGCTAAGCTAAGTGATCTGTGTGAAGTCACCGCACCCGTCTGTGGCGCCTTGCAGTTGACCTGGTCCCCTGGTTGGTCTACAATTGCCGGTAGAGGTGCTCACATGACCACTACCGTTGATCCGGAAATTGCCCGCTACAACGTGGACATCATTTGGTGATTGACTCACTGTGATGCAGAAGGCTTGAGAGGCACACCCTTGAACCTGCGAACTTTCATCGATGCGGTCCGTGAGACTGGCGATCTGGCGACCATCCGCCGGCCGGTCGATCCATATCTGGAGATGGCGCCGGTGATCGCGGCGCTGGATGGCCGGCCGGTGCTGTTCGAGTCGGTGGTCGGCAGTGAATTTCGCGTGCTGGCAGGTCAATGCTCCGACCGCCGCTACTTCGCGCTGACGCTGGACTGCCCGCAGGATCAGGTGATGTTGCGCCTGGCCGAGGCCTTCGCCAGCCCGCAAAAGCCGCCGGCGGTGGCCCGGGCCGATGCGCCCTGCCAGCAGGTGGAGATGGATCCGGCCGACCTGCGCCGGCTGCCCTTCCTGACTCACTACGCGGGGGACGCCGGCCCCTACGCCACCGCGGCCATCGCCATCATCAACGACCCGGACAGCGGCCCCAACGTCAGTTTTCACCGCTGTCTGCGGCTGGATGACCGGCGTATGGCCGCGCGCATCGTGGAGCGCCGCGGCACGGACACCGCGCTGCAGAAGACGCCTGGCGATCTGCCCGTGGCGCTTTGCATCGGCCTGCCGCTGCACGTGCTGCTGGCGGCCAGCATGGCCCCTGAGCCGGGGGTGGATGAGCTGGCCATCGCCCATGCCCTGGCCCCCACGCCGGTGGTTCGCTGTCTGGGCAACGATCTGCTCGTCCCCGCCGAGGCTGAGTTTGTCCTGGAGGGGCGCATCACCCATCGCGCCGCGGCCGAGGGGCCCTTCGTGGACCTGACCGAGACCTGGGACGGGATGCGCCAGCAGCCGGTGATCGAGATCGACCGCATCACCCACCGCCAGGATGCCATCTACCACGCCCTGCTGCCGGGGATGTTGGAGCACAAGCTGCTGATGGGCATGCCCAAAGAGCCCAGCATCTACGCCGCGGTCAATCAGGTCGTGGCCTGCCGCAATGTCAGCATCACGCCGGGGGGTGCCTCCTGGCTGCACGCGGTGGTGCAGATCGACAAACGCCACGCCGACGACGGCCGGCGCGCGGCCGAGGCTGCCTTCCGCGGCCATCCCTCCCTCAAACATGTGGCGGTGGTGGATATGGACATCGACCTCTACGATGCGCACGACGTGGAGTGGGCCATCGCCACCCGCTTTCAGGCCGATCGCGACCTGATGATATGGGAGAACCAGCCCTCGTCGTCGCTGGACCCCTCGGCCAGCCACACGCCGGGCCAGAAATCGCGCAGCGCCAAGATGGGACTGGACGCCACCATCCCCTGGGAGGGGCCGGAGCAGGGCCCGCGCCTGCACCAGTTCCAGCGGGTGGTCCTGCCCAAGGCCGAGCTGAGCCGCTATCTGCAAACCGGACAGGAGCCCTGAATATGCCCTCGATCACAGACCAGACGCATCTGCTGGGGGAGCAGTACAACACCTCAGCCAATCTGAGCGCGCGCAGCTCACTGCACGAACGTTTCAGCGTCAATCAACAGGGCTGGCACCCGTGGGTCTTCGACCAGCTTGCCAGCCTGCCGGAGAGCAGCCGCATCCTGGAACTGGGCTGCGGCCCGGGCTGGCTGTGGGTTCACAACTGGCAGCGCATCCCGCCGGGCTGGGAGATCACGCTGACCGACCTGTCGCCCGGCATGATCGCTCAGGCGCGCCAGAACTTGGCAGCAGAGGGCGAGGCGCGTTTTCGTTTCGACGTGATCGACGCGCAGGAGATCCCCTATCCCGATGCGGCCTTCGATGCCGTGGTGGCCAACCACATGCTCTACCACGTGCCTGACCGGCCGCGGGCGCTGGCTGAGATCAGGCGCGTGCTCAAGCCGGGGGGCCAGCTCTTGGCCGCCACCAATGGCCACAACCACATGGCCGAGCTCTGGGAGATCGTGCTCCAGGTGACCGACGCGACGCGCGACGCCAATCGTTCCGAGTTTCACTTCGGCCTGGAAAGCGGCCGGGAGCAATTGCAGCCCTGGTTCGACGTCATCGAGCGCCGTGACTACCCCGACGCCTTGCTGGTCACCGAGGCTGAGCCGTTGATCGCCTACGCCGCCAGCAGCGCGCTGTGGGGGGTGCAGGGGGACGCGGCCGCGACCGAACGGCTGGCCGCCCATGTTCGCCGCCAGCTTGCCAGCGAAGGGGTGATTCGCATCAACAAGAACTCGGGGATATTCGTGGCCCGCCGATGAGCGAACCCCCGAAAAGGCGACCGGGGAGACTGGTTCTGCCGCTGCTGGCCTTGTTATTGGTCCTGTGCGGCGCGCTGATCCTGGTCGGCCTGGCCGTGCAGCCGCGCCTGGCCGTGGCCGCCGATCAACTGCTGCGCCTGCGGGCCTGGTTCAGCGACCCGGCGGCCAACCCGGAGTGGACGGTGCTGGGCGGCCAGCGCTGCCTGCCTGACGCGCCCATGCTGATGCCCACGCCCGGCTACATCGGCTTTGGCTGGGATGACAGCTTCCGTCCCGGCCACCGCCACAGCGGCTACGACATCTTCACCCCGGACGGCGCAGTCAACGTCACGCCGGTCATTGCCGCCTACGACGGCTATCTGACGCGTGAGCCGGGCTGGCGCAGCGCGGTGATCATCCGTCATCCTGACTTCCCCGCCATCGTCCCCGGCGCAGAGATATGGACCTACTATGCTCACATGGCCTCGGCCGACGGCAGCGAGTCCTTCATTGCGCCCCAGTTCCCGGCTGGCACGCGTGAGTTGTTCGTGCCGGCCGGCACGCTCTTGGGCTACCAGGGCAACTGGTCAGGCAACGCCGCCAACCCCACCGGCATCCACCTGCACTTCTCCATCGTCAGATCCACGCCCGGCGGCGGCTACGCCGACGAGACCGATATCGTCAACACCTACGATCCCGGCCCCTTCCTGGGAGTGACGCGCAACGCGGCCGGGGTGTTGGTCTGCGCGGGGGCAATCACGCCGTAACATTCCATCGGATGGCGCGAAACCGGGTCAGTTTTCGTTTAGCTCTGTGAGGGCCTGACAGGCGGGCGCAGATGACGCCGGGGCTGCACACCAATCTTATTCCCGCCTTTCGTAGGCAGGGAGTGGCCGTTCGTAGTCGACATCGATGCAGAGGCCAGCATGGCAAGTCAATCGGCTTACCAGTTTGACGTCTATATCAGCCATAGCCCAGATGATGAAGAGTGGGTGGATGGCTGGCTGCTGCCGCGGCTGGAAGCGGCCGGGCTGCGGGTCTACGTGCACTACCGCGACTCCCAGCCGGGCGCGTCGCGCCAGAGCAACATCGAGCGAGGCATGAAGGGCAGCCGGCGCACCGTGGCCGTGGTGACGCCGGCATGGCTGGCCAGCGAGTGGAACCTGTTCGAAGACACGCTGGTGCGCAGCCTGGACCCGGCCGCCCTGCGCCGCCGGCTGATCCCCCTCAAGCTCAAGGAATGCGAGCTGCCCGAGTCGCTGGCTGCGCTGGAGAGCATCGATCTAACTGCCGAGCGGCGCTGGGAGCAGGGCATTAGCCGGCTGCGGCGCGATCTGGAGGACATAGTGCCCGTGCCGGCGCCGTGGCGGCAAGACCCCGGCGCGCCGCTCTGGACGCGCTGGCGGCGTTGGCTGCGGAGGTATCGGCGGGAGGTATTTTGGGGTGTTGCAGGTGCGGGTCTTGTCGGGGCCGTGTTGTTCTCGTTTCTGGGGTGGTGGCCGTTTCAGGATCGTCTGGTTTGGACAGCCGAAGCACTGGATGCGCCATTCGGATGGGTGGTCCACATCACGGGCGTCGCATTGATTGTCGGCGCGCGCAATCCACTGGAAGGCTGCGATCACCCACACAAAGGCTTGTGGCAACGTCCCCTGGCCGATCCGGACGCCTGGCAGGACAGCGATGTGGGTGACTTGTTGTGTATTCCAAACCGCGACGCGTTGTCAGACATCCAGGCGATCACATCGCTGCCATCAGAGCCAACCAGGGTGTTTGTCTTGACCAGCCACTCTGGGGTGTTGGTCAGCGAAGACGACGGCGCACATTTCGAACACTATGCAGTTGGGCCGCCGGTGGAAACCGACAACGTCCCCAACTTGCTGGTGATCGACGGATCAGATGAATCGTCTGCGCTATGGGCCGCGGGTAGGGAGCGCGGCCTGTTTCGCTTTGCTGACGGTGAATGGAGCCGGCTGGACCAGCCGGGTGGCTGCGACGGCCTGCCGGGCGAGTTAGCTGTCACAGCTCTGGCAACGGACGGCAAGCGTTTGCTTGTGGGAACCAACCGCCGCGGGCTGTGGATCAGTGACGATGGTGGTCAAAGCTGTCGCCAGGTATTCGATCCCGCCGGTGATTACCAGTTTCGGGATCTTCTACCAGTTCCAGGCAGCGCCCGGCCGCGTTATCTGGCGCTCGTCCGGGATTGGCGGCTGGAGCCAGGTGGTTCTCTCGGAGCACATCAGTTGCTTGACCTGTGCCCGCGCGCCGACTCGTGCAATTCCGACCAGTGGCGCAGCGACAGCACCCCGGAGTGGGATGGCAGCAGCGCGGTGAGCGACGTGATAGTACAGGTGGGTCGATCCGGCGAGGCGGAATGGTACCTGTCCACCGCGTTGGGAGGCGTATGGCGCGGCGGCTTGAGCGGGGAACAGCCAGAACGACTGCCAGGCATCCCGCGCTGTGTCGTGATCTGCGAAGTGCGGCTGGCTTCAGTCGGGCCGGGATCTGCACCCTATTTGCTGGCGGCAGCGCAACGAGCGGGGCTGCCAACTGTCCTGGCGCCAGGACGTCACTACTCCCTGACCGATGGCCCCTGGTGGGCACGGATTTGGCCTTGAAACAATAGAGGTGTGAACATGGCAGCGTTAGATTTCCAGGAACCGATCTATCCGCCCTTGCGTTGGGAGCTACCCGAGCGCCGTTCGCCAGGCTTACCTGAGCGTGAACGATTTCCCGTCGATCCGGTGCGCTGGCGGCTCTCAAGCGAGGTGCTGCACGCGCTTCGCAGCAAACATCCAGAGCGTATCGCCGGCCAGTCGTTTTCTTGGCGTGCGAAACTATTTCGTGCCACTGGTCTGCCGGCATCCTTGCGCACGTGGGTGGATGCCCCATTCTCCCTTGACGACGAAAAAGCCCAAAGCGAAGCGCACAGGGTGTTGACGGCCAGCCAACTGTTCTTGGCGCTGTTTGGCGCGGCCAATGAAGACAACCCTGCGAATGATTTTGATCCGGCGCCGATCATCAAGGTACAGACCAGCCCTGGTCAGGATGGCGGTGCAGTCATGCGCCATTTCTCCTGGCGCCAGATACATCGAGATGTGTCAGTGCTGGGCGGCAGCGTGCGCGTGCATGACGTGACCGGCGACCGTCGCGTCTGCGTCACCAGCAGCTATTTCCCCGTGTCCGACGCCCCACCCGATATGGAAAAGTATATCAGCGCCGTAGATTGCATGTGGTTCGCGCTGCTCTCCTTGCTTGAAACCAGAGCCATTTCTCCGGAAGCCATATTGGCAATCATGGTGCCGCGATTTTTTCGGGAGCGACGAGGACAAGAAGCCGCAAATTTCTTTCGTGTTCTGGAAGAGGCATTCTCACGTGGTAACTGGGGAGACGGTGGTGAGCTCTCCTGGCTCCTGACGGAGGCCTTCGCCAGGTGGCGTGAGCGTGGTGAGGGCAGTGATGTCGCAGCAGAGGAACTGGAGCTAATCAGAGACTGGCTGCGGATGCGCTACGACGGTGTCAAGTTTCGAGTCGAGGTAGCGCCCATTCAGGGTAGCAAACTTGCCATCGTGCCCTGGGCCGGAGCGTATGCATTGATGCAGCGCGTCCAGGTGACGCTGCCGAACCATTTACTGTGGTACGTCGATATCGATGCACACAACGGCAACGTCTTGGGCGCTCCGTGGCAGGCCGTGGCTGGAGCACCGACCTATTTTACGACTTCGGGGGAGGCTGCTGCTGAGATGCCGGTCGGGGATGCAGCCAACGTTTCAACCAATGATCTGGCCGCCTATGTGACTGTGCTGGATGGCGGCACCGTGCAGTTGGGCGCAAACAGATCCTTGTCGGCTTCACTATCCGTCGACGCGGCAACGGTCGTGGTGCATGGTCAACAGCTCTTACAGCATTTGCAGAACCACTGCGGCGCCAATCTCACCCCACCGCCTTCTCCCCTGACCGTCTATGCCCGTAGTACGCAGCATGACATCCAGGTTGCCGGATTCATTCCTGGCTCCCCCGGCGCGGTGCATTTCAAGAGCACCCCGGCGGCTGGCGCCATGGTGGGCGGCATGAGGGTCTTCCATCCTGCACGAGACCCTGAGGTTGTCATGCACGAGTTCGCCCACGCGTTTCTGTGGCTGATGAACCCCGATCCGTGGGATGTGCTCACGGGGCTGGCTCCGTTCAGCCGCGCCTTGCAAGAGGGCTACGCCATGTACCTCTCGCGTTCCCTGGCTGCCAAGAACGGAGATAACCAAGATCAGCGCTGGGGTCGCGGCGCATATCGTCCTCAAAACGCCAATGGCACGGACAACTGGGCCGATCGTTGGCGGCTGGACCGCCCCACCCGCGTGGCGGGCGCGGATTTCTTGCCGGCCCTCAACGCCTATCCAGCGGGCGAGTACACCCTCCAACTCACCCTGGAGGATTACGATGTAGGTATGGTATGGGCGCGGGCGCTGTGGGACCTGCGCACTGTGCTGGGTCCAGCGGTCGTCGACAAGCTGGCGGTGCGCGCTTATCCCTACCTACACGGCCACCTGACCAGTTTCGAGCTGGCGGCCGAGGCGTTAATCAACGCTGACGCTCAAGTGAGCGAGATGGACCTGGGCAACGGCACCCAGCCTGTGTGGGCTGGTCGCGGCATCGCGGCCGGTCAGGGCATCTGCGGCTTCGCCGAGACACAGAACGGCACATTGACCGCTGCCGGCGAGGCAGGCATTCTGCGCTCCGACGACGGCGGCGCCAGTTGGGCGTCAGAGAGCGCCAACCTGGCCGGCGGAGGCACCCTCACAGGCGTCGTAGCAGTGGCAGCCGATGGCAACCACCTGATCGCTATCGCCGAGTTGCCCCCGCCAACCGCCACTGGCAGCGATCCACAGTGGAACCCTGGCGTCTATTGGCGTGACCTGAGCCAGGCGGGCAGCCTGTGGCAGGAAGTCCCCAACTGGCCGAACGACATCACCCCGTTGTGTCTGCTACGCGTTGGAAATGGGCGAGTGCTGGTGGGCAGTAATCGCGGGGTATATGTGCTCGATCGAAGTGGGACAAACCAGTTTAGCTGGACGCCACCCACGGACACCAGCTTCCCCGCTCTGGCGTTGACGCAGGTAACGGCGCAAGGGCTCAACTTCGTCCAGGCCATGAGTCCCGGCAGGCTGCACAGAAGTATCCTGTCCAGTCAAGGAACGCTATCCTCAACGTGGACCGAATCGGGCGGACTCTTCGATGCGGCCAACAAGACGCGGGTCACAGCATTGGTTGGTCTGGGTTCCGATGTGTTCGTGGGAATCTTGCCATCTGCCTCTCAATCTAGCGCCGCGTCAGGGGCCGGAAGCAGGCTGAGGCAACTCAGCCAGAACTGGTCAGTCAATGCGCCGTTGGGCAACGTGACATCGGCGGTGTTGGCTCTTGCTGTCGGTGCGGGCGCGGTTTGGGCAGCCACGTCCGACGATATCCTGCGCTGGCAGAACTCGACATTGACCTCGTTTGGGTACCCTGCTCCACGGGCGCAAGTGACGAGTCTGGCAATCACTGCTACTCACTTGTTGGCTGGAACGCTCGCCCACGGCATCTGGCGGCGCCCTCTGGTCGGCGGCTCTTGGCAATCAGTCTACTCTCCAACTCAACCAGGCAACCTATCGGTTCCGGCCAATGGTGCTGTCGTGCTGAGCGTGTTGCTGGACGCTGATCAGCCGGCCTTTACGTTCAATGTACCAGGTGGCACCCTTGCTGTGGATGCAGTTTTTCAGGTTGGATTTCCTCCAGCCTTGATTGCTCCGAACAATCTAGGTAACTACAATCTGGAGACAGGCGCTGTCGTTTTCACGTTGCGAAACCTGACAAACACAGAACAAGTCTTCCAAATGAATCGAGTCGCTTCCGATCAACTGATAGTGACGTGAACATTCGTCGGAGGAGGTACAAGATGCAACGTCCAAGCATTCTGCTGCTCGCTATCGTTCTCACGATGGCATCACTCGGAGCGTCTTTGCGTTTGGCCACACAAGCCACACAAGGCGTCGATTCCTCTGCCGGCCAAGACATGGCCTCAACACGACCTGTTTCTGGCTCAATGCCAGGTGCGCCACATGCCAGTCTCGACCTCGTTGCTGAGTATGCTTTTGATCAGACCGATCAGGAAGCTGCCCTTTGGACCCTGGGCAGGGATGGTCGAGCTGGAAAACGGCTCAGTTTTCTGCTAACTGGCAGCAGAATCAAGACCTATGCTGAGCCATCGCTCGTGAAAACCGCTGTCAATCATCGCCGTCCGATGATATGGTTGAATCGCAATGAGGACAAGGAACCCAATACCTACACCTTGGTCGCCATCAGCGATCCAGAGCTGTTACTGAGACTCCAGATGGACCGTGTCCATTCATTGTCGACGATCATGCCCAATCTGCCCTCGGAAGAACTCCGGAAGACAGCCAAAGACGTCGGACTTTGTCCGCGCGATCTCGGGGAAGACAGCCGCGTCCCGGTGGAGGAGCTTGCCATTGGGCGAGCCCTGAGCGCCACACTGCAAGGCGAGTTGGTCGCGCCAGATGGCACGTTCGTACCGATCACCATCAGCCACGTCGATTTCCAGCACGACGCAGAGTTGGCCCAACTCTGCTACAACACGCCTGGTTTTGTTCTGCTTGCGCCCTCCTTTCCTGGCTGGCAAGACTACCAACTACACATGGTCTTGAAGAACAATGTCGCCGGGCCGCCGGGCGAAGGATGGGTGCCTCTGTGCAGTAGCTGGCAGGCAGGCAACTGGTGGAATCGTTTTCTAGCGACCCTCTATGGTTGCTGATTTCGAGGAAGGTTTAATGTGACGCCTCTCCCTTCCGCCCACGCCCTCCTCGCCGGCATCGCCGCCTACCAGCACGTCTCCCCGCTGCCGGCGACGGTGCTGAACGATGCGCGCGCGGTGTATGATGTGCTGGCGGCTCCGGAGCGGGGCGGCTATGCCCGCGACCACGTCACATTGTTGTTGGACGGCGCAGCCACGACGGCAGCGCTGCGCCAGGCGCTGGCTGACCTGGCGCAGCGCTGCGACGCCGACGCCACGGCGCTGATCTATCTCTCCTGCCACGGCGCACGTATCGAGCAGGGGCCGCAGGCCGGCCAGTACCTGCTGCCGGTGGACGCGGATGCCAGCTCGCCGCAGGCCCTGGCCGCCACGGCCATCTCCGGCGCCGAGTTCACCGATGCGCTGCGGGCCATTCCGGCGCGCAAGGTGGTGGTCATTTTCGACTGCTGCCACGCCGGCGGCATCGGTCAGCCCAAGGACGCGTTGGCCCCGGCGCTTCAAGCCGGCCTGACCGAGCGCTACTACGAGGCGCTGCTGGCCGGCCGGGGCCGCGTCATCCTGGCCTCCTCGCGCAGCGATGAATTTTCCTATGCCTTGGCTGGCGCCCCCAACAGCGTCTTCACCACGCATCTGCTGGCCGGCCTGCGCGGCGACGTCGCCGCCGATGACGGCCTGATCCGCATCTTCGACCTGTTCGAATACCTCCAGCCGCGCGTCACCGCTGCCATGAACGGCCGCCAGCATCCGGTCTTCAAGGCTGAGATCGAGGAGAACTTCCCGGTGGCGCTGCGTCTGGGCGGCCAGGCCAAGGCCGTGGCCCGCGCAGCGGATGGCTACCTGTACGACGCCTATCTCATCTACGCCGAGAAGAGCGAGCGCGACCGGGAGTGGGTCTGGCGCAACCTGATCCCGCCGCTGGAGGACGCTGGCCTGCGGGTGGCCATCTCAGCCGATGTCTTGCAGGCCGGCGTGGCGCGCGTCGCCACGGTCCAGCGCGGCATGCAGCAGGCCCGGCGCACGGTGGTCGTCCTGTCGCAGGCCTTCCTCTCCGACGCCATGGCCACGTTCGAGGCCGTTCTGGCCCAGACCATCGGCATCGACCTGGAAAACGCCTGGCGCGTGGTCCCGGTGCTGACCGAGGCAATCGATCAGAGTCGACTGCCCTACACCCTGGCCAGCCCTATGGCTGAGCCGATTGACCTGGTCGCACCGCTGCGACCGGCCTATGGCCTGCCCCGCCTGGTTCGCGCCCTGCAAGGGCCGCCGCCCGCGATTCTGCCCCGCTGAAGCGCGCACCTGGCCTCGAAAGGGCTGGATCTGCTGTGATGACCATGAGAACGAAACGCTGGCTGTGGCTTGTTCCGCTGTTGCTGGCGGCCGCCGGCGCGCTGCTGCTCTGGCGGGGACGCAGCGAGCCGCAGGTGGAGGCGCGCGTGCAGGGCATGGCCCCGGCGGCCGACGCCGGCGGCTTTGCCCGTGTGACCGGCCCCAGCCCGCTCAGCTTTCCGGCCGACTATGGCCCGCACCCCGATTTCCAGACCGAGTGGTGGTATTACACCGGCAACCTCGCGGCCGAGGATGGCCGCCATTTCGGCTACCAGTTCACCATCTTTCGCCGGGCCATGCAGCCGCCGGACGAACGCGCCGCGCGCGCCTCGGACTGGGGCGCCGACCAGGTCTATATGGGCCATTTCGCGCTGACCGATGTCCAGAACGGCCGCTTTCACGCCTTCGAACGGCTGGCGCGCGGCGCGGCCGGCCTGGCCGGCGCCCAGGCCGAGCCCTACGCGGTCTGGCTGGAGGATTGGCGGGTGGAGGATCTGCCGGGCCAGCCGGGGGTGACCCGCATGCAGGCCGCGGCCGGCGAGGTGGCCATCGACCTGCTGTTGACCGATGTCACGGGGCCGGTGCTGCAAGGGGACCGGGGCTACAGCCAAAAAGGCCCCGATCCCGGCAACGCCTCCACCTACTTCAGCCTCCCCCGGCTGGCCAGCGAGGGCACGGTGACGCTGGGCGACGCGACCGTTCCGGTGGCCGGCCTGAGCTGGCAGGATCATGAGTACAGCACCAGCGCGCTGGCCGCCGACCAGGTGGGCTGGGATTGGTTCGCCCTGCAACTGGACGACGGGAGCGAGCTCAAGGTTTTCCAAATCCGCCAGGCCGACGGCGGCATCTCCCCCTTCTCGGCCGGCAGCTTTGTGGACGCCGATGGCGCTGTGACCCCGCTCAGCCAGGCCGATTTTCAGATCGAGGTGCACGACGCCTGGCGCAGCCCGCGCAGCGGCGCAACATACCCCGCCCGCTGGACTATCACCGTGCCCAGCCTGGACCTGACGCTGGCGCTGAAGCCGTGGCTGGCAGACCAGGAGCTGAACGTTTCCTACAGCTACTGGGAGGGCGCGGTGCAGGTCAACGGCCAGCGCGCCGGCCAGCCGGTGGCCGGCAACGGCTATGTGGAGATGACCGGCTACGCCGGCTCCATGCAGCGGCAGTTCTGATCGGGCTTCGGCGCGACCAAGGCCGCGCACCCCGCGCCGCCAAGCCGCCAAGGCGGGGCAGAGGGCTCAGGGACCAGCCGCCCAGGCCACGGTCAAGACGTGCAACGCCAGGATCGGGTACTCCATGCGCTGCATGCCGAACTCCTGCATGCGACCGGCCGCCTCCTGCAAGATCGCGGCCACGTGGGGGGCCTGGCGTTCGACCGGCAGGCGGCTGAGCAGGCTGGCCAACTGCGCCACCCCTTCTTCCAGCTCATGCCGGGCCAAGGTTCGGGCGCATTCCTCGATCTCGCCGCTGAGCTCGTTCATCTCCTGGCTGCCCTTTTCCATCTGTTTGCGCAGCGTCAGCAGGGTCTGGGCCATGGCGGTGCCAGCCTCCTGATCGCACTGGCGCAGCAGCGTCACGAAGTTGTTTTCATCCCCTGCCAGCCGGGCCACGCTCAGCGCCATCTCGCGGCGGGAGCTGCGGCTGGGGCTGCTGGCCAGCAGTTCCAGCAGGCGGCCGGTGGCCTCGATTATCTGCATGCGGCCCAACATGGAGGCGTAGGCCAGTTGCATGCCCACGTCGCTTTCTTCGGCGATGCCGGCCAACGCCAGCGCCGCGCTCTCTTGATCGCCCAACACCCCCAGCGAGCGGAGGCTGTGGGCCCGCACCGAACGGTATTTGGAGCCGGCCGCGGCCTGGCGCAGCAGCTCCCGGGCGCGCAGATCGCCTGAACGCCCCAGCGCCCAGGCAGCCACAGTGCTCAGCGCGGGCTCGGGGCCGTTCAGCACCTCGCCTAGCGCGTCGATCAGCCGCGGGTCAGGCCCATGGCGCGCCACGGCGACCACCGCCTCGAAGCGCACGTTGAAGCGCGGGTCATCCAGCGCGTCCAGCAGCTCTTCCACTGTCAGCGGGCTTTTGGAGGCGCCCAGGCGTTCGGTGACCCGGACGGCCGAGTCCTCGTCTTTGGCCAGATGAAAACGCACCATGGCCTCCAGCGCCAGGAAGGGGTTGCCGCGCAGGAAGATGCCGGCAAAGCCGCCCATGCCGATGGTGGTGTCATCGCGGATGCGCCGCAGGACGAAGATGGCCGCGATGGGCAGCACGATGCCCAGCACAAACAAGGGGGTGTAGGGGTCGATCGGGATGCCGCCCATGCCGGTGGAGAGATTCCCGGCCGCGGTCAGCAGCCAGCCGCCGAAGAGCTGGCTCAAACCGCTGATCAGCCCCACCCAGGCCCAATAGACCGCCATGTAGTCATCGCGTTTGGCCGCGGGCACGATGCTGACGTAGAGCAGCCGGGTCGCGCCCACCTGCCAGCCCACGTCGGCGAAGCCCTGGAAGACCGCGCTGGCCATGGCGGCCGGCAGGGCAGCGCCAGACAGGCCGGGCAGCATCATCCAGAAAAGGGGCAGCAGGGCGCGAAAGGCCAGGCCGTAGAGGGTCACCGGCCGGCCGCCGTAGCGGTCGGAGGCCCAGCCCCAGAAGTAGCTGGAGATCAACGCGCCGACCATGACGCCGGTCTGCAACAGCACCACCTGGGAATCGGGCAGGCCCACCTGGTCCTGCATGAACAGCGGCAGAAAGGCGCTCAGCGGCACGGTGGCCAAGGTGAAGAGTCCCACGCCGGCGAGATAGCGCATCATGTGGCTGTCGCGCAGTGCGTCTTTGATGTCGCGCTGCGGCGCGGGCTTGCTCTTGTCTGGCTTGCGCGGCGCACCGCCAGGGATGCGAATGGCCAGCGCCACCGAGATGAAGCCGAAGACCACGCCGACCGCGATCAGCACCATGTAGCCGGTGATACCGACGGTGCGCGCCAGCACCAGGCTGGCCAGGGTGACCGCGGCGAAGCCGGCGATGGTGGAGTAGAAGTTGTTGCTGGCGGTGTACTTGCCCCGCACCGAGTTGGGGACATATTCCTGGATCCAGGGGAAGCCGGCCGACACGCCCACCGTGCGCACCAGGGCATAGACCAGAACCACGGCCGTCATGAAGCCCATGGCGGCATCGGGGCCAAAGCGCGTCACCACCAGCGGGGTCAACAGCAGAAAGGCGGTGATGAAGGTGCGCAGGCCGAAGAAGCCCAGCCAGGTGCGCTTGTAGCCCCAGCGGGCGATGGCCGGCGCCAGCGCCAACGCCAGGATGCCGGTGAAGGGCAGCAGCGACAGCAAAAAGCCGATCTGCACGGTGTCCAACCCCAAGCTGCTGAGGAAGAGCACGAAGATCGAGCCAAAGAAGGTCAGTTGCAGATAGACAGCCTGCGCGGCGTTGGACGCGATGCTCCAGGGCAGCGCGCGCAGCTTGTCGACGTTGGTAGGTTCGCTGTGCATGGTTGCGCCATTGTACTCCCGCGGCGGTGTGCTGACAACTGGACCGGGGGCGGCGCGCCGCTTTGGCAAGAAGCCCGACCTGGCGTATCATAGCGGCCAGGAAAACCCGGCGTCTGAAAGGAATCCCCCATGCCCCGCATCATCGCCGCCGCCGCCCCCGATTTCACACTGCCAGATCCGCAGGGTCAGCCGGTGAGCCTGGCCGATTTCAAGGGCCAGAAAAACGTCGTGCTGGTCTTTACCCGCGGCTTCACCTGACCGCACTGCCGCAGGCATCTGGCGCAGTTGCGCCAAGACTATCAGCAGTTCGTGCAGCGTGACGCACAGATCGTGGTCATCGGCCCGGAAGGGCATGACTTCTTCGCCAGCCAGTGGGCCAAGGGGCAGTACCCTTTCATCGGCCTGGCCGACCCTGAGCACACCGTGGCCGACCGCTACGGCCAGGAGGTCAAGCTGCTGAAGTTTGGCCGCATGCCCGCCATCCTGGTCATCGACAAGCAGGGCCAGGTCATTCAGAGCTACTACGCCGGCAATATGCGCGACTATCCACCCAACAGCGAGCTGCTGACGGCCATCGACGCCGCAAATGCCCCCGCCAGCTAAGGAGTCCGCCATGCACCCCGATCTGAGCGCTGCTCTTCTCCGCTTTGAGGCTGACCTGCGCGCCGGCGACCTGGACCGGGCCGCGCTTTTCTGGCTGAAAACCTTCGTCGGGCAGGCCTTGGCCGGCGACGGCGTGACGCGCTCCGACCGCTGGGTCGAGGCTGGCCTGACCGCTGCCCAGGAGACCCCCGGTCTCTCGGCCACCAGCCTGGAGCCGCGGCAGCGTCTGGTGGCAGACTACGGGCTTTTCCGCTTCGTGCGCCTGAAGGATGACGCCGAGTTCAGCGGCGGGGCTTTGGCGACTCTGGACTGGCAGCGCAAATATCGCGTCAGCCTGCTGGCCATTTTCGCCGCCGATCTGCCCGCGCTGGCCGCTTGGGTCGAGGCGCGCTGGAGCCTCTGGGGCGGGGTCGATCCGCAGATGGCCGCGTTGGAGAGGGTGTTGGCGCGTCTGGGCGGCGCTGCGCCGGCTGCCCCCGACGCCCGCTCCTACCTCATCGAGATTCTCCATGAGGCGCAGGAGATCTTCGGCGGCTGGCTGCCGCGGCCGGCCGTGGAGCGCATCGCGGCTGCGTTGGGTCTGCCCCAGGCCGAAGTCTACGGCGTCACCGAGTTCTACGACATGTTCCACACCGAGCCGGTGGGGCGCAAGATGATTCGCGTCTGCCAGGATGCCTCCTGCGCCGTGGCCGGCGGCGACGCGCTGCTGGCTGGGCTCTGCCGCCATCTGGGGGTGCAGCCGGGCGAAACCACGCCTGACGGCCGCTATACCGTGGAGCCGGTGCGCTGCCTGGGGCTGTGCGACCGGGCGCCGGCCGCGCTGGTCAACCGGGCCCGCTACGCGCCCGCCTGGCCCGATGCGGCCGGCGCGATGTTGATGGGGCCGCCCGCCGCGCCCCCTTTGCGCATCGGCGGCCTGGTCAAGATCGCGCTGGCCAACGTGGGGGTGGTCGATCCCACCAGCCTGGATGACTACCGCGCCCAGGGCGGGCTGGCCGCGCTGCGCAAGGCGGTGCATCAGATGAGCCCGGCCGAGGTGTTGCAGGCGGTCAAGGAGAGCAAGCTGGTGGGCCGCGGCGGCGCGGCTTATCCGACCGGCCTGAAGTGGCAGCACGCGCTGGACAACCCCGCGCCCCGCTACGTGATCTGCAACGCCGACGAGAGCGAGCCGGGTGCGTTCAAGGATCGGGTGCTGATGGACGGCGACCCCTTCCGCGTGGTGGAGGGGCTGATGCTGGCCTGCTATGCGGTGGGCGCGGAACATGGCTTCATCTACGTGCGCGGCGAGCATCGCCTGGGCTACGAGCGTTTCAGCCATGCGGTGCGGCAGTTGGAGGCCGCCGGCTGGCTGGGCGAACAGATCCGGGGACGCCCCTGGAACCTGCGCATCGAGGTGCGCCGCGGCGCGGGCGCCTACGTCTGCGGCGAGGAGACCGCGCTGATGGAGAGCATCGAGGGCAAGCGCGGCTTTCCGCGGCTGCGCCCCCCCTTCCCCACCACGGCCGGCCTGTGGGGCTGCCCTACGGTGATCAACAACGTGGAAACGCTGGCCAAGGTGCCCTCCATCGTCATGCACGGCCCGCGCTGGTATGGCGACCTGGGCACGGCCGACTCGGCCGGCACCAAGCTTTTTGCGGTCAGCGGCTCGGTGGTGCGGCCCGGGGTCTACGAGACCCCCTTTGGCGTGCCGCTGCGCCATCTGATCTTCGACCTGGCCGGCGGCCTGCGGCCGGGGCGCAGCGTGCAGGCGGTGTTGACCGGCGGCGCGGCCGGCACCTTTCTCACGGCCGAGCACCTGGATACCCCGCTGAGCTTCGCGGCCTTCAAGCAGGTGGGCGGCACCATCGGCGCGGGCACGGTGATGGTCTTCGACGACAGGGTGGATCTGCTCGACGTGCTGGTTCGCATCGGCGCCTTCTTTGCCCATGAGAGCTGCGGCAAGTGCTATCCCTGCCAGATAGGCACGGCGCGCCAGGCCGAGATTCTGGCCCGCATCGCGGCCGGCGACGCCCGCCCCGACGACGCGGCGACGCTGGTCGAGCTGGGCCGGGTGATGACCGACGCCAGCATCTGCGGGCTGGGCCAGGCCGCCTCGTGGGCCATCGTCGACGCCCACCGGCGCTGGCCGGCGTTGTTGACCAGAAAGCAGCAAAGGTGACGAGTTTGTGATGGGTGAGCAAACGACAATTGCTGCCGTCCTCTTCGACATGGACGGCCTGATGTTCGACACGGAGCGGCTGATTCTTCGCTCGTGGCAGCGCGCGCTGGCCGATTTCGGCTACGAGGCATCGGAAGAGGTCTTCATGCGCAGCGTGGGGCGCACCGTCGCGGCGACCAACCAGATTCTGCGCGCGGCCTACGGGCCGGATTTCCCCCTGGAGACCACGAACAGCCGCACGGGCGACTATGTCTGGCAGGAGGTGGACGCAAACGGCGCGCCGCTCAAGCCGGGCCTGCTGGCGTTGTTGGACTTCCTGGAGATGCGCGGCCTGCCCAAGGCGGTGGCCAGCTCCTCCGAGCGCGCGTCCATCGAGCGGCTGTTGCGTTCCGTGGCCATCCAGCCGCGCTTTGCCGTCATCGCAGCCGGCGACGAGGTGGTCCAGGGCAAGCCCGCGCCTGATATCTTTTTGCTGGCGGCCAGCCGGCTGGGGGTCGATCCGGCCCGCTGCCTGGTGCTGGAGGATTCCGAGGCGGGCGCGTGCGCCGCTCACGCCGCGGGCATGACCGCGATCATCGTCCCCGATCTCAAGCCCCCGTCGGGCGAGGTGGCCCGGCTGGCGGCCGCCGTGCTGCCCGATCTGCACGCGGTGCGGGCGTGGTTGGCGGGGCGGTGAATGGACTACGCCACCACAGGATCCTTGATCGCCCCCCGTGCGGTCAGCGCCAGCCCGGCGTCTTGCGCGGCCGGCGGTGCAACAGCCCGTTCGACCCGCACGCTGCATACCTTGTAGTCGGGAATCTTGGCGCGCGCGTCCAGGCGGTTGTCGGTCAGCACATTGGCCGCGGCCTCGGCGAAATGGAAGGGAATGAAGACCGTGCCCTCCGGCGAGCGGCCGGTGACCAGCAGGCGGGCGGTGATCGCCCCGCGACGGCTGGCCACTTCCACCCAGTCGCCCATTTCCAGCCCCAGCCGGGCCGCGTCGTGCGGGTGCAGTTCCACCGTACACTCCGGCCAGATGGCATCCAGCACCGAAACGCGCGTCATGGTGCCTCCATGCCAGTGATAGAGCACGCGGCCGGTGCTGAGGGTGAAGGGGTAGGCCGTATCGGGCAGCTCGCTCTCGGTGCCAAATTCCACCGGCCAGAAGCGGCCGCGGCCGCTGGGGAACTCTTCGACAAAGAGATAGGGGGTGCCTGGATGATCCACCTGCGGGCAGGGCCAGTGGACGCCCCCCTCTCGTTCCAGCCGCTGATAGGTGATGCCCCAGAACTCAGGCGTCACCCGCCGCATCTCCTCCCAGACCTCCTCGGGGCGCCCATAGCTCCACTGCGCCAGCAAGGCGTCGCCATGCGCGCCGTGGAACGGATTGGGACGTCCATCTGCCGCCGCCGCAGCGCCCATGCGGCGGATCAGCCGCCGCGCCAGATCGCTGATGATCTCCCAGTCGGCCCGCGCCTGGCCAGGCGGCGCCAGCGCCACGCGCCCGCGCTGCACCCGCCGGTCAGAGTTGGTGTAGGTGCCATCCTTTTCGGCGAAACCCGCGGCCGGCAGAATCACGTCGGCGTAGACGTTGCTCTCGTTGAAGAAGATGTCCTGGGCCACGAAAAAGTCCAACTGTTCCACCGCGTGCTGGGCGTGGCGCAGGTTGGGCTCGCTCATCAGCGGGTTCTCCCCCATCACATACCAACCCTTGACCTGGCCGGTCAGGATGCCATCGACCATCTCGGTGGTGGTCAGGCCGGGTCGGCCGGGCAGCGGCACGCGCCAGGCCTCCTCGAACCCGCGCCGCACAGCCTCATCGGTCACCGGCTGATAGGCGGTGTAGAAGCCGGGCAGGCCGCCGGCGTCCGAACAACCCTGGACATTGTTCTGGCCGCGCAGCGGGTTCAGCCCCGTGCCCGGCCGCCCCACCTGGCCGCAGAGCAGCGCCAGGTTGGTCAGCGTCAGCGTGTTGTCGGTGCCGTGGGTGCTCTGGCTGATGCCCATGCCCCAGTACATGGCGGCCGCGCTGGCCGTGGCATAGAGCCGCGCCGCGCGGCGGATCTTCTCAGCCGGCACGCCGGTGATTCCCTCGGCCCATTCGGGGGTCTTGCCGGCCAGGCTTTCGACGTAGTGCTCGAAGCCCTCCGTGCGGCGGGCGACGAAATCGGTGTTGACCAACTGCTCCTGCACCACCACCTGGGCCATGGCGTTGAAGAGCGCCGTGTCGGTTCCCGGCTTCTGGCGCAGCCAGAGCGCGGCGTGGCGGGTCATCTCTGTCTGGCGGGGGTCGACCACGATCAGGGTGGCGTGGTTCTTGTGTACTGCCTGTTTGAGGAAGGTGGCGATCACCGGGTGGGTCTCGGCCGTGTTGGAGCCGATGACCATGAAGCACTCCAGCGCCTTCATCTCGGCGATGCTGTTGCTCATGGCGCTGGAACCGATGGCCAACTGCAGGCCGGCCACGCTGCCGGCATGGCAGAGGCGCGCGCAGTGATCGATGTTGTTGGTGCCGATAAGCTGGCGCAGAAGCTTTTGCAGCAGGTAGTTATCCTCGTTGGTGGCCTTGGCGCAGGCGTTGGCGGTGATGCTGTCTGGCCCATAGGCTGCCCGCAGCGCCAGCAGCCGGTCAGCCACCAGATCCAGCGCCTCCTCCCAGCTTGCCGCGCGCCAATCCTCCGGCCCGGTCGCGGCGACCCGTCGGCCAGGCCGCGGCGCGGTCAGGTTCCGGCGGATCAACGGCGTGGTCAATCGGTCGGGATGATGCACGTAGTCCGTCCCGAACCGCCCTTTGACGCAGAGCCGGCCATAGTTGGGCGCGGCGTCGAAGGGCGCGTCGATGCGCATGATGCGCTCATCCTTGACGTAGAGCAGCACCTGACAGCCGACGCCGCAGTAGGGGCAGGTGGAACGAACGACAGAATCTGGTTTCATAGGACGCCTCACAAAGCTGGCGGAGCGCTGGGCCAAAATCACTGTATCGCTCTGGCCGGTCTTTGCGCTACACCCCGCAGGGGCCGACCGAGCCAATCAGGGTTACGTGCTGACAGCCGTCACACCAGCCCCTCTTCCATCGCGAACTCCACCTTGCCCTTCAGCGCGCCCGTCGGGCAGACGGCCACGCAGTTGCCGCAGAAGACGCAGGTGGTGTCGGGCAGATCCTCTTCGAAGAAGGTGGTCACATGGCTGCCCAGGCCGCGGCCGCCCCAGGTCAGCGCAAAGGTGTACTGCACATCCTCGGCGCAGACCTGGATGCAGCGCCAGCACATGACGCACTGAGCATAGTCGCGCACGTAGAAGGGGTTGTCATCCATCAGGTCGAAGGCGCGCCGCCGGCCGCCGGCGAAACGATCGACGTCGGCGCCGCTGCGCTCCACCTGTTCCAAAATCTCCGGCGCGTCGTGCAGGTCCACGGTGGAGGCCAGCAGTTCCAGAATCACCCGCCGCGCCGTGTTGACCCGTTCGCTCGCCGTCTCCACCGTCATCCCTGGCTGCACCATGGCCACGCAGGCCGGCTGGAGGGTGCGCGCGCCGGCCACCTCCACCACGCACAGGCGGCAGACGGCGTTGGCGGTCAGGTTGGGGTGGTAGCAGAGGGTGGGCACCTCGACGCCAGCCGCGCGCGCCGCATCAAGGATCGTGCTGCCGGCCGGTGCGTCAACCGCCTGGCCATCGAGGGTGAAGCTGACCGTCGCGAGGGGGGTGGGGTTCTGCATGGCGACTCCATTGCCTGGCGCAGCAGGCTTGCGCGGAAAAAGTACGGTGGTAGTGGCCAGTATACCGCAGCTTGCCGCGCGGGGCAAACGTTCACCGCCGCGGCAGCCTTCGGCGTGGCCGAAACCGGCTAAAGCCTCGACTCCGCGCTGAAACCGGCTAAAGCCTCGACTCCGCGCTAAAACCGGCTAAAGCCTCGACTCCGCGCTAAAACCGGCTAAAGCCTCGACTCCGCGCTAAAACCGGCTAAAGCCTCGACTCCGCGCCGAAACCGGCTAAAGCCTCGACTCCGCGCCGAAACCGGCTAAAGCCTCGACTCCGCGCTGAAACCGGCTAAAGCCTCGACTCCGCGCTAAAACCGGCTAAAGCCTCGACTCCGCGCTAAAACCGGCTAAAGCCTCGACTCCGC
>Ga0209096_1000896_pt1 | contig 35681 bp, 35 predicted proteins | sample AD_UKC034_MetaG_FD_184407 | JGI IMG/M metagenome (GOLD analysis project Ga0209096, IMG submission 184407) | Active sludge microbial communities of municipal wastewater-treating anaerobic digesters from USA - AD_UKC034_MetaG (SPAdes) (version 2) | ecosystem: Engineered > Bioreactor > Anaerobic >...
CTATGCATCAGCCAGCCGATATAGGTGGCCAGTTGTTGCGCCTCTGGACCGGGGAGCACCATGCAGTAGTTCAGTGCGTGTAGGAAGCGCCGTTCGGAGATCCAGCGCCGGTTTTCGACCAGCTCCTGATGCATGATCGATATCTGCCCGGCAGGGCCGCCAAAGCTGATGAAGCCTAGTTTCAGCCAGAAGGCGAATGCCTGCCAAAAGCCAATGGATGGCGGCGTCGAGGTCGTGAGGGCGTCTGTCTGAGGAGCGGATGGGGTCATGTGTTTGGGGTTCCTTTATCGAAGCTGGCCAGCAAGCCGTCGAATACGCTTGAGGCGGCTATCAGCAATTGATCGTCATCGGTGATGCTCTCGCGCATCCCGGCCAGCACGCTTTCGATGCCCGCTGCCTCGGGCGGCTGGACGCCGCCTACATCGAGGTAGTGCACCAGTAAACCAAGACGAGCCAGGGCGGGCAGCTCCAGTGCGAAACTCGTCGCCAGCACCTCGAAGGTGACGCGGCTGCCGACGTGGCTGAACATGGCCCCGTCGAAGTCGAAGCCGAGCGCATCGGCGGGGCAATCCGCAGGCGTTGCCAACCAGATCACTCGTGCCTGAGGGTCAATAAAGCGGCGAATGAGCCACGCGCTAGCAAGCCGATCCACCCACGGGCGTTGCCGGGTGGCCCAGATGCGCCCTTGAAAGTCCGAAATCTGGCGGCGTGAAATATCGCCTTCCATGACCTGCGGTTCATCGGGCGAGAGCGTGCGTGCGCAGGCCAATTCCAGTTCGCGCAAGGCGCTGTCGGCCTGTCTCTGCGCCTCTCCGGGGAAGAAATCGATTTCCGCGAGATTGGAGAAAGACTTGCGCAGCTTTCTGACTTGTCGCAGCACATCCTGCACGGTATCTGCTGAAAGTACCTGCCTGACTTGGGCGATCTCGCTGAGCAGCGTGGCAAATTCATTGCTGCGGTCAAACATGGCAATGAAACTCGCCTCAATGGGTTCTTCTACGCGAAGGACGTGGGCACTGCCGCCCCCCTCGCGGACATCGGCCGCCAGGCCATCCAACGTGGCGCGGCAATCATCACGCTCGGGCATGAGATACACCCCGTCTCGCAGCACGGCTGCGCCGGACGCCTTGAGTGCGCGCCAGGCGCGTTGGCGCAGTGTCGCGTTCTCGGTTGGCAAAGTGGTAATGAGCGATAGCCACATATTCATGATGATAATTCTACATATATGTAGCTAAATCTACAAACCGTGAGGCTGCGCACAACCGTGAGTGCGCGCCAAGGCTTTCAGTCGCCGCTGCTACAGCAGTTGCAGATCACAACTAACGACCTCTAAAGCCGCGCCAGCAAAGGAAGTGCCCTCGAGAACACTCGCGAGATCAGCAGAGAAAACGGAGAACAGAGAGGCGTCAGAAAGGGGAAAAACTTGGGGAGTGTGGAGATTTCGCTCGCGAGGCCGAGGCCAGAAACCGCGCCAACACTGGCGCTGCGGGCAAAAAAAATCCCAACCGATAAGGGTTGGGATTTTGGTAAATGGTGGAGCCGGCGGGAATCGAACCCGCGTCCGCAAGTCCTCTACAGCAAGATCTACATACTTAGTCCGGTCATTTGGTTTTGACCCGTTCCCCGCCGGCCGGACAGGCTGGGTTCAGGCGAGCCACCTTGGTTTAACGTCGGATCAAGTGACCCGATCCGACGCGAGCCCGTGTGAATGACCCCTCAGCTGGTTGCCCAGCCCGGCCCACGGGCCTGCCGGTGAGGAGTCCGGCCGTCAAGCGGCCAGAGCGTAGGTTTCGTCGTTGGCGACTATTGGTTTCCAGATGGATTTACGAGGTGACTGGTCCTCGGTATGCCCTTCACTGCTTTGCAACCCACGTCGAAGCCAGGTCGGCCCCATGAAAACAACAGTTGGAGGGATGTTACAGGCAATTGGTTCTTTGCTGCCGCAAAGATTTTTCCGGACGTGACCCGCGGCTCGCCCGCCACAGCCTCACGAACACATTCATGGATTGGGCCGTTGCCGACGCAGCTGCATTCTCCTGGATCGATACGTGCGATGCAGCATGAAACCTACCCCCTTGCCATGACCAGGTAATCCTGGGGATGGCACGGAAATCAGGCAGGACGACAGGCCAGCAGGTAGTTCACCTTGGTGTCCCGCTCCAGCCTGTAGGTCTTGCTGAAAGGGTTGTATGTCATGCCCATGAGTTCCACGGGGTCCAGGCCCACCTGGCGGCAGTGGGCCGCCAACTCGTGGGGCTTGATGAATTTGCTCCAGTCATGCGTGCCCTTGGGCAGCAGGTTGAGGACGTATTCGGCACCCACGATGGCGAAAAGATAGCTCTTGGGGTTGCGGTTCAGTGTGGACAGGAACACCCAACCATCGGGCTTCACCATGCGACGACAGGCCTCCAGAACGGAGACTGGGTCGGGCACGTGTTCCAGCATCTCCATGCAGGTCACCACGTCGAAGGCCGCAGGCCGCTCTTTCGCCAGGTCCTCGGCGGTGATCTGGCGATAATCCACCTGTATGCCGCTTTCCAGCTGATGCAGCATGGCCACCTTGAGGGCCTTTTCGGCCATGTCGATACCGGTGACCAGTGCGCCCTGCACGGCCATGCTTTCCGCCAGGATGCCGCCACCGCAGCCCACATCCACCACACGCTTGCCCTGCAGGCCGCCGCATAACCGCTCCACCCAGTCCAGGCGCAGGGGGTTGATCTCGTGCAGTGGCTTGAATTCGGAGTTGGGGTCCCACCAGCGGTGGGCGAGTTGGCTGAACTTGTCCAGTTCGGCCTGGTCGACGTTGCTCATGTTTCTACCTCGGTGGTCCGGGGCCCATTGTGCGCCATCTTGCTTAGCGGGCGGAACCCGTGGTCTGGTAATGGTCACGGTAATGCCGCCGAAAGAGATCCTCCAGGTCGTCGATGACCTCCTCCGCCGGTTTGCCGTGTACCAGATGCTGGGTCAGGAGGTGCGAGGTGTCATGCAGAATCCTGGCCCGGTCCACCATGGGGTAGGTCTGGCGCAGACGCTTGATGGCCTTCACCACACTTTCTTTTTCCGGACGAGGGATATCCAAGGGCTTCTGGGGGGGGGTCTGCCTGGGGTCTGCCTCGCGGCGGGAGAGAAATTCTGCGTAGTCCAGCAATCCCTGACGCTGGCTGTCATTCAGGGCACGAAAGAGTCGCAGGAGGCGGCGTTCATCCGCGGTCATATGGGGCTGTGCCCATATACGTGCAACAAAGGGCTGCTTTCCAGAAAATCCAGAAACGACTGCAGCAGCTTGCTGCGGAATTTTTCCTGCGGATACACCAGGGACAACTGGCGGCGCAGGGGCGGATCGATGGGCACGGAGATCAGCTCACCCAGCTTCACTTCCTTGTCCACCGTGGTGCTGGATACCACTGCCACTCCCAGGCCGGCGGCCACCGCGCCTTTGATGGCCTCCCGGCTGCCCAGCTCCATGGAGAGATTGATCTCGTCCAGATTGACGCCGTTGAGGCGGAAGAAATCGTCGATGCATTCCCGCGTGCCTGAACCGGACTCCCGCGTGATGTAGGGTTGCTCAGCGATCTGTCTGGGTGACACGCAAGACAGGTCGGCAACCTTGGAAAAGGGGGCGCAGATCATGACCAGTTCGTCTTCGCAGCACACGTGGGTGATGAGATTGGGACGGTGGGAGGGCGATTCGATGAGTCCCAGATCCAGGGTGTGGTCGGCCACCTTGTTTTCGATGGTCTCAGAGTTGGCGACCGTGAGCCGTGCCTGGGTCTCGGGGTGCAGACGCTTGAATTCACCAAGCAGGCGGGGAAGCATGTACTCGGCGATGGTGGTGGATGCCCCAATGAGCAGAGGCCCGCTGACTTGCCCGGTTAGCTCGGAGATGCGAGCCTCCATCTCGCTGGTCATGTTGAGGATGCGCTCGGCATAGTCCAGGGCCAGCTCCCCGGCCGGGGTGAGCGAGATCCGGCCATGCGAGCGCTCGAACAAACGGGTGTTGAATTGTTCTTCCAGTTGCTTGACCTGGAAGGTGACGGCCGGCTGGGTCATGAACAGCAGTTCCGCAGCCTTGGTGAAGGAGAGCTGTTTCGCCACCGTGTGGAACACCTGAAGCCTGCGGTCCGCCATATCGTTTATATGAAGATAAAAAATAATTATGTCATTGAATCATAATTTTCTGATCGGTCAAGCCATACTAGCCACGCGCCTGAATTTTCCCTATTGTCTCGTGGCTCACCACTCCCGCCTTGGCCGCATGCCTTTCTGCTGACCCTGGGGCCATTCCCTCCCCTTCCTGCCCCTCGGATTGTTCCTTGCCCATAAAGGCCATGAATCGCGGCTTCTACGTCATCCTCGTTGCCCAGTTCCTTTCCGCCCTGGCGGACAACGCGCTGCTGTTCGCGGCCATTGCCCTGCTGCAGGAATTGGCCGCGCCGGACTGGCACGTACCCCTGCTGCAGCAGTTCTTCGTCATTTCCTATATCGTCCTGGCCCCTTTCGTGGGTGCCTTTGCAGACGCCCAGCCCAAGGGGCGGGTGATGTTCATCGCCAATGCCATCAAGACATTGGGCTGCCTGGCCATGCTGCTGGGCATGGAGCCCCTGTATGCCTACGCCATCGTCGGCCTGGGGGCAGCGGCCTATTCCCCCGCCAAATACGGCATCCTCACCGAGTACCTGCCCCCTGCCCTGCTGGTCAAGGCCAACAGTTGGATGGAAGGCGCTACCGTGGCGGCCATCATCCTGGGCGCCATCGTCGGCGGCCTGCTGGTCAGTCCGGCCCTGACGGGTCAGGCCCTGATACGCTGGGGGGCGCCCGGCTGGCTGAGTGTGGCGGATACGGCCATCGCCCTCATCCTGCTTCTGTACCTGACCGCGGCCTGGTTTAACCTCTATATCCCGCGCCTGCCCATCGATCACAAGATGCCCAGGAAGAATCCTCTCTTCCTGGTGCAGGATTTCTGGCATGCCTTCAAGTTGCTGTGGAGGGATCCCCTGGGCCAGGTGTCCCTGGCAGTAACCACCCTGTTCTGGGGTGTGGGCGCCACGCTACGTCTGGTGGTGTTGGCCTGGGCCGCCGTCAACCTCGGGTTCGATCTCACGCATGCCACCCAGCTCACTGCCATGGTGGCAGTGGGTATAGCCGTGGGCGCGGCCGTGGCCGGCAAATGGGTGAAGCTGGAGAGTTCAGTGCAGGTGTTGCCCGCCGGCATCCTGCTGGGTTTCATCGTCATCGTCATGATTTTCGTCGCCGACTGGCGTATCGCCATGGCAGTCATGTTCATCATCGGCGCCCTGTCCGGCTATTTCGTGGTGCCCCTCAATGCCCTGTTGCAGCATCGCGGCCATCTGCTCATGGGTGCAGGACATTCCATCGCCATCCAGAATTTCAACGAGAACCTCGGCATCCTGCTGCTGCTTGGGGTCTACACCTTCATGGTGGGCCACGGCGTGCACATCCACTGGGTCATCGTAACGTTCGGCCTGTTCATCAGCGCCGCCATGACTCTGATCTGGCGTCGGCACCGCTATGACGTGGTGCATTGACGGCTGTCAGGCATCCTCCGGCGGATCTTAAGTTACCAGTGGCAACTGATCCGCATCCCGCAAGCCGGACAGGAACAGGCTGCAGCATCGGCCCTGACTCGCCCAGGTCCGGGCGGCCTCGGCAAAGATGTCCATGAGGGTGTGCCGCAGTGGCGGCAACAGGCGATCGGCATGCCTGATGCGCAGGGTGATGGGACCGCTGCGCCAGGACATGTCCTGCAGGCACTCCTCCAGGGCGTCCCAGTTGGGGGCGTAATACTCCGGGAATTCCAGGGCCAGGCCCAGGGCCGTCAACAGGGTTTTCTTGTCCGAGAGCAGCCGACCATCGAGGCTGGGCTCCAGCTCCCGAGCACCAGATAACCGGTAGATGCCATTGAGCGACGGCTCCCGGAGGATGCGGGAGAGGGAGAGTCTCATTCCCGGATCCTTGTGAAGCTTTGATAGTGGTCTTCGCTGTACCAGAAATCGCCGTCACGGCCAGCCACGATGCGCCGGGCACCCCGGTTGCCAACCCCCGGAGTGGGTACGGTGTATTCCCTATAATAACCCCGGGCCTGACCGGGCAGCAGGCCTTCCCGGTTGCCGAAGATGGTGCCGTCCCTGGCATGGGCATAGGGACCACCCTGCCTGATCAGGGCCAGGGTGTGGCGGCCTTCGGGGGGAAGCCGGCTAACATGGATTTCATTGCTGGAATGAGAGACACGCCCGTGATCTGAAACCAGGCCCTCCGGGTCTGGACTGGCGACATGGATCGGCGTGCCGGAGGACGTCATCCGTGAGACATCCCAACCCAACCAGCTGGCCAGGAGCAACAATCCTACGATGAGCAGCAGGACGCGCCAGGCTTGCATCGCAGGGAATCAGTCGTTGGCATGGCGGGCGATATAGGCCTTGATGGCCTGAACGTCGGCATCCATCACTTCCACCCTGCGGGGCAGGGCTTCCAGGTCCTCTAGGCCGGCGGGCCGCTCCGGCCTGCGTCCCAGGGCCTCCACGATACTGTCCTCGAACTTGGCCGGCAGGGCCGTCTCCAGACACACCAGGGGGATACCCGGCACACGGTGTTCCAGACCCACCTTGAGGCCATCGGCGGTGTGGGTGTCGATGAGCGTGGCGTACCTTTCCCAACACGCGCGGATGGTGGCCAGGCGATCGGCATGGGTGCTCTTGCCCGATACTAGGCCGAAGGCGGATACCTGGTCGAAGAGCCCGCCATGCCGGAGATCGAAGCTACCACCCTGGTCCACGGCTCGCCACAGCTCCGCCACCCGCTCGCCGTTGCGCCCGGTGAGGTCAAAGATGAAGCGCTCAAAGTTGGACGCCTTGGAGATGTCCATGGAGGGGCTGGAGGTGTGCAGGGTCTCCACGGACCGGCGGGGTCGGTACACCCCGGTGCGGAAGAATTCGTCCAACACGTCGTTCTCGTTGGTGGCGACGATGAGCTGGTGGATGGGCAGGCCCATCATGCGGGCGATGTGTCCGGCACAGACGTTGCCGAAGTTGCCGGAGGGCACGGAGAAGCTGACCTTCTCCCCGTTGTCGCGAGTCACGGCGAAATAGGCCTTGAAGTAGTAGATCACCTGGGCGGCCACCCGGGCCCAGTTGATGGAGTTCACCGCTCCCAGACGGTACTTCTGCTTGAACGCCAGGTCGTTGCTGGCGGCCTTGACGATGTCCTGGCAGTCGTCGAACACGCCGCGCACGGCGATGTTGAAGATGTTGGCATCCTGTAGACTATACATCTGTGCCTGCTGGAAGGGCGTCATGCCCTGCTCCGGAGAGAGCATGAACACCCGTACATTGTGCTTGCCGCGCATGGCATATTCGGCGGCGGAGCCGGTGTCTCCGGAAGTGGCGCCCAGGATGTTGATGTCCTGCCCGGCCCGCTCCAGGGCATACTCGAACAGATTGCCCAGGAGCTGCATGGCCATGTCCTTGAAGGCCAGGGTGGGGCCATTGGACAGCTCCAGGAGATAGAGCCCCGCCTCCAGCCTGCGCACCGGGGTGATATGGCTGAAATCCGAGTCCACCCGGCCATGGCTGTAGGTGGCCCTGGTATAGGTCTTGTCGATGAGGACCTGTAGATCCGCGGCTGGGATGTCGTCCGTCAGCCGGGAGAGGATGGCAAAGGCCAGCTGGCGGTAGTCCATGCCCCGCATGGCCATCAGGTCCTCCCCCGAGAACCTGGGGTAGGTCTCCGGCAGATAGAGCCCGCCGTCGGAGGCCAGCCCTCCCAGCAGGATTTCCAGGAAGGATTGCTTGGGGGCCTGTCCCCGTGTGCTGATGTACTTCATGACACGCGCGCTTTCCGGGTTCTCAGCCCTTGAGCTCCTCCATACGGATACGGGTGACCTGGCCGCGGATACTGTCCAGGACCTGAATGCGGGTGATGGCGTTATTCACGTCCTTTTCACAGGCCTGGTGGGTGAGGATCACCACATCGGTCTGGTCTTCCCCCTCCTCCGGCTCCTTCTGCATCATGGCGTCGATGGAGATGGACAAATCCGCCAGGATGCGGGTCACGTCCGCCAGCACGCCCGGCTTGTCCAGGGCGCGCAGACGCAGGTAGTAGGCAGTCTCCACCTCCTCCATGGGCAGGATGGGCAGATCGGACATACGATCCGGCTGGAAGGCCAGATGAGGTACCCGGTTCTGCGGATCGGCGGTATGCAGGCGGGTGACATCCACCAGGTCGGCGATCACTGCGCTGGCGGTGGGTTCGGCGCCGGCGCCCTTGCCGTAGTAGAGGGTGGCCCCCACCGCGTCCCCCCAGACCAGCACGGCGTTCATGGCCCCTTCCACGTTGGCGATGAGGCGCTTGGCCGGCACCAAGGTGGGATGCACGCGTAATTCCACACCCTGCTCACGCCGCTTGGCCACACCCAGGAGCTTGATGCGGTAGCCCAGCTGCTCGGCGTACTGGATATCGACGGCCTCCAGACGGGTGATGCCCTCCACATAGGCCTTGTCGAACTGGATGGGGATGCCGAAGGCGATGGCGGCCATGAGGGTGGCCTTGTGCGCAGCATCCACCCCCTCGATGTCGAAGGTGGGATCCGCCTCGGCATAGCCGAGCTGCTGGGCCTCCTTGAGGACGGTTTCGAAGGGCAGGCCCTTGTCCCGCATCTCGGAGAGGATGAAGTTGGTGGTGCCGTTGATGATGCCGGCCACCCACTGGATGCGGTTGGCAGACAGTCCCTCGCGCAGGGCCTTGATGATGGGGATGCCTCCGGCCACGGCGGCCTCGAACGCCACCATCACACCCCTTTTCTGGGCGGCGGCGAAGATCTCGTTGCCGTGCACGGCCAGCAGGGCCTTGTTGGCGGTGACCACGTGCTTGCCGTGGGCGATGGCTTCCATGACCAGTTCCCGGGCCACGGTATAGCCGCCGATGAGCTCGACGACGATGTCGATGGCGGGGTCCCGTACCACGTCAAAGGCGTCGTCCGTGAGCCTGGCCTGGCCGGCGGTGAGCCTTCGCGCCAGATCCAGGTTGCGGTCCGCCACCCGGGTGATGGCGATGGGTCGGCCGGCGCGCCGGCTGATCTCTTCCTGATTGCGCTGGAGCACCGTCCAGGTACCGCCGCCCACGGTACCGATACCGAGCAGGCCTACATTGATGGGTTTCATATTCCGGTTACAGGTTTCAGGTTGCGGAGTCAGGTGCCGTGCCGCTTGCGGTAATGTTCCAGGAAGCGATCGATGCGTCCCATGGCCTCGTGCAGGTCGTCCTCGGAAGGCAGGAATACCACGCGCAGATGGTCTGGATGGGGCCAGTTGAAGCCGGAGCCCTGCACCACCAGCACCTTCTCCTGCAGCAGCAAATCCAGGATGAACTGCTGGTCATTGGCGATGGGATAGATCCTGGGGTCCAGGCGGGGGAACAGATACATGGCGGCCTGGGGCTTCACGCAGCTCACTCCGGGCATGGCGGTGAGCAGCTCCCAGGCCAGGTCACGCTGGCGCCGCAGGCGACCGCCAGGCGCCACCAGCTCGTTGATGCTCTGGTAGCCGCCCAGGGCGGTCTGGATGCCGAACTGGGCCGGCACGTTGGAGCACAGGCGCATGGAGGCCAGCATGTCCAGGCCTTCGATGTAGTCCCTGGCGTACCGCTTTTCGCCGGAAACGATGGCCCAGCCGGCACGATAGCCACAGGCCCGGTAGTTCTTGGACAGGCCGTTGAAGGTGACGAACAGCACGTCGTCCGCCAGGGAGGCGATGGAGGTGTGCTGGTTGCCGTCGAAGAGGACCTTGTCGTAGATCTCGTCGGCATAGACGATGAGTTGGTGCCGGCGGGCAATCTCCACGATGCCTTCGAGGGTCTCCCTGGGATACAGGGCACCCGTGGGGTTGTTGGGGTTGATGACGACGATGGCCCGGGTGTTCGACGTGATCTTGCTGCGCATGTCCTCCAGGTCCGGCAACCAGCCGCTGGCCTCATCGCACAGATAGTGCCGCGGCGTGCCACCTCCCAGGCTGACCGCCGCCGTCCACAGGGGATAATCCGGAGTCGGCACCAGCACCTCGTCGCCATTGTCCAACAGGGCCTGCAGAGTCATGACGATGAGCTCGGATACCCCATTGCCGATATAGATGTCTTCCACCTGCACCCCGGCAATGTGCTTTTCCTGGGTGTAGTGCATGATGGCCTTACGGGGCGCGAACAGCCCCTTGGATTCGGAATAGCCCGCCGCGAGGGGCAGATTGTGGATCACGTCCTGGACGATCTCCTCCGGCGAGTCGAAACCAAAGGTGGCCGGATTGCCGATGTTCAGCTTGATGATGCGCTGGCCCTCTTCCTCCATCTGCCGGGCACGCGCCATGACCGGGCCACGGATGTCGTAGCACACATTGGCGAGCTTGGCGGATTTGAGGATGGGCTGCATGGCCATGCGGCATCGGGGTATAAAGGCGGGCATCTTACCCGATATCCACCCTTTTCCGGCCCCTGCTCCCACCATGAAACTGCATCTGGACCAGCACAATGCCCAATACTTCGTCACTGGCTACGGCATGGACCACGTCATGGTGAATGGCGTACCCCACACACAAAGCATGGTGGTGCTGCCGGAAGAGCTGATCATCCCCTGGGCAGGGGCCTGGGCCGACCTGAATGACCGGGATTTCGAGATACTGACCCTGAGGGCACCGGAGATCGTGCTGCTCGGCACCGGGCCGCGCCAGCGCTTTCCCGCGCCCGAGGTCTACAAGGGGCTCATCCGTGCACGCATCGGTGTGGAGATCATGGATACCCAGGCCGCCTGCCGCACCTACAACATCCTGGCGGCGGAGGGGCGCCGGGTCGCCGCGGCCCTGCTTCTGGGTGGCTAGCTAGTCCAGGTTGCCCTGCACGAGGCGGGCGGTGTCCTTGATGTACAGGGCATTGCCATCCAGCTCGATGCAGCCCTGGTCACCGAGCTTGTGCAGCAGGCGGGACAGGGTCTCCGGTTTGACCCCGATGCGGGAGGCAATGACCTGCTTGGGCGCCTCCCATTCCACCTTCTGGCGCCCGGTCTCATCCGGATCGGAGTGATCCAGCAGATACTGCAGCAGACGATCCGAGCCTTTCATCAGGGTGAGCCGGTCGATCTCGTTCACCAGCTTGTGCAGACGCGAACTCATGCCCGCCAGCAGGGGGAAGCAGCGGCGTGCATCTCTGGCCAGCCATTCCTTGAATGTGCGGCCGTCGAAGGCCACCAGACGGGCATGCACCTGGGCCGCCGCATTCACGGGATACAGGCCGCCCATGAACAGCACCGCCTCGGCGAACAGCCTGTTGGTTCCCGCCAGTTCGATGACCTTCTCGTCCCCCTGCGGCGAGGCCCGATACAGGCGGATCACGCCCTCGGCCACCCAATAGAAGGCATTGGCCGGATCCCCCTGGTTGAAGAGGATGTGACCCTGGGGCAGATCCACGGTGCTGGCATGGTTCAGCACCTCCTGGAACTGTTCATCCTCCAGGCCGGCAAACAGAAAACAACGGCGCAGGCCCTGCAGGTCCTGCGCGCTTACATTCCAGCTCACGGCATGATTTCCTTGAAGTGCCGGATAGCGGCGAATTCGCCCACATCCTTGTCCGGCTGATGGCTATCCGGCCGCAGCACGGCGCGCAGATGGCCGATGCCCGCCCGGCGCGCGCTGCGCAGAACCGGCAGGCTATCATCCACCAGCAAGGTACGACCCGGATCAAATGGCTCATTGCGCGGCAGGGCGGCCCAGAAGGCCGGGTCTTCCTTGGCAAGGCCGTATTCATGGGAGACATGCATGGCATCGAAATGCACGTCCAGTCCGGTGCGGTCCATCTTCAGACGCAGACTCTTGCGATGCGCATTGGTCACCAGGGCAACACGCTTGCCGCTCCGGCGCACAGCGGTAAGAAACTCGGGCACGCCGGGATGGATGGCGATGAGGTGGGCCACTTCCTCCTTCAGCCGCACGATATCCAGTTGCAGCCGCTCGGACCAGTAGTCCACGCAGTACCAATCCAGCGTACCAGCCTTGGCGTCATAGTGGCGAAGGCATTCGGCATGGGCCTCGGCCTGGGACAGGCCATGGCGTTGAGCGAATCTTTCCGGCACATGGACCCGCCAGAAGTGGTTGTCGTAATGCAGGTCCAGCAGCGTGCCGTCCATATCCAGCAGGACGGTGTCGATGCGCCCCCAGTCGGGTCGCATGGACATCAGAGCAGACCATCCTTGGACATGCCGCGCCGTCGCAGGATGCGGCGCAGGGTCTGCAAGGCCTCGAGCTGGATCTGGCGCACACGCTCCCGCGTGATGCTCAGGTGTTCGGCCAGGTCTTCCAGGGTGGCGATGTCCTGATTATTGAGGCCAAAGCGGCGCTCGATGACCCAGCGATGGCGCTCGGGCAGCTCCTGCAGCCATTCCTGCACATAGTGTTCCACCTGCAGCATCTGCAGCATGTCCTCCGGCTGCTCCGCATGCTCGTCGGCAATGGCCTCGCCGATGGACAGGGAAGGATCGACCTCCAGAGGCGCATCCAGCGAAGCCACCCGCTCATTCAGGGCCATGATGCGGCGTACTTCCTCCAGTGGCCGGCCCGTGAGAGCGGCGATATCGTCCGGCCCGGCATCGGGTACGCCATGCATTTCCAGGTGTCGCTGGGCCCGCAGATAGACGTTGAGCTCCTTGATGATGTGCACTGGCAGGCGGATGGTGCGGGACTGGTTCATGATGGCCCGCTCGATGTTCTGACGGATCCACCAGGTGGCATAGGTGGAAAAGCGGAAGCCCCGGTCCGGTTCGAACTTGTCCAGGGCGTGCATGAGGCCCAGATTGCCTTCCTCGATCAGGTCCAGCAGATAGAGACCACGGTTGACATAGCGCTTGGCGATGTTCACCACGAGGCGCAGATTGTGCTCGATCATCTTCTGGCGCGCATCGAATTCTCCGCGGCGCGCCCGGGTGGCCAGATCCCGCTCCTGTTCCGGTGTCAGCAGGCCCTCCCGCCCGATTTCGTTCAGATAGAGCTGGGTGACATCCGGCAGTTCGTCGTATTCGATCGCGAGTTCGGCATGCGGCGACTCCGGCGGCAGCCCGCCCAGCTCGACTTCGTCCGGCTGTTCCTGCTCCTCATGCTGCCCGAGATGGTTTTCTTCCCGCATGTCTCTCGCTTGTCCGTATCCCGCCTCGATCAGGGGCAGTGCCTGGATTTGACACATAGTTCAGACGGGACGCCTGCTCGTCGATCTCCCGAATCTCGAAATGCAGCTTGTCCCGGGTCTCGCCCGATGACACCCGTCCATTGCTGGCCCGTCCCAAACCACACCCTGCCCCTGTCGCGCCGTTTATCCACGCCTAGGCTTGGACAGACATATGGGGCTCACCGTGATGCATGATGATGAGTTTTCCATGGCCCCGCAAGCCAGGTTCCAGGCAGACCGTCCAGTCCGCCGCGGAGATCCGCGCAGACTGGCCGTGCCGAACGACAGGCTGGGGGCTGCGTGCCTCAAGTGACGCCGGAGAGCAGGGGCACGAATTTCACGGTCTCCAGTTCCTTTTCACTGAAACCGCCCTCCGTCATGGCCTCCACCAGGATGAGCCGCTGTGTCTCCCCCGCCCCGACCGGCGCGACCAGGCGACCACCCGGCTTGAGCTGCCGCTTCAGGGTATCGGGAATGTAGGGCATGGCGGCCGCGACCACGATGGCGTCATAGGGTGCTCCCGCCGGATAGCCTTCCGTGCCGTCCACGTTCTTCATGCGCACATTGTTGATGCGCAGTTCCCGCAGGGTCTGACGGGCGCGACCAATGAGCTTGGCGATACGCTCCAGGCTCAGCACCTCGCGGGACAACCTGGACAATACGGCCGCTTGGTAGCCGCATCCTCCCCCCACTTCCAATACCCGCTCCAGTTGCCGGTCCCTGCAGAGCAATTCACAGCTGAGAGCCACGGTATAGGGGCTGGAGATGGTCTGACCCTGGCCGATGGGCAACGGGGTTTCGTCATAGGCCCGCTGCTGGATGCCTTCTTCCAGGAAGGGATGCCGCGGCACCTCGGCCATGGCCTTGAGCACCCGGGGATCCTGTATACCCTGCCCTTTGAGGCGCTCGATCATGCGCACGCGGGCGCGCTGGGAAGTCATGCCGATGCCCGGGCCGATCATGGCTTGAGCCAGTCCTCCACCACGCTCATCTGGTTGTAGCGTGTCAAATCGAGCTGCAGGGGAGTTATGGAGATGCGCCCCTGGGCCACGGCGTGGAAATCCGTACCGGGGCCGGCGTCCTGCGCCGCGCCGGCCGCCCCCACCCAGTACAGGGTCTGGTTGCGCGGGTTCACGGTCCTCACCATGTCCTGAGCCTTGTGACGGCGCCCCAGGCGGGTCACCTCCACACCCTGAATCTGGTCAGCCGGCAGATCCGGCACATTCACGTTCAGCAATACCTGTTCAGGGAAGGCCCGGCTGGCAAAACGTTGCGCCAGGCCCGCGACAAAGTCCGCGGCAGTCTGAAAGTGCTCATCCCGCATGTTGGCCAGAGACACGGCCACCGAAGGAATTCCCAGCAGAAAACCTTCCGTGGCGGCGGCCACGGTCCCGGAATACACGGTGTCATCCCCCATGTTGGCTCCCAGGTTGATGCCCGAGATGACCATCTGAGGCAGCTCCGGCAGGAGGCCGGTCACCGCCAGATGCACGCAGTCGGTCGGGGTGCCGTTGACATAATGCAAACCTGACGGCGTGGTGCGCACCATGAGGGGTCGATCCAGGGTCAGGGAGTTGCTCGCCCCGCTGCGGTCCCGTTCCGGCGCCACCACGGTGATGTCATGGCCATGCTGGCTGAGGGTTGCGGCTAGAACGGCCAGGCCTGGTGCGAAGTAGCCGTCATCGTTGCTGAGCAGGATTCGCATTCGCCGCGATACTTGTGGGGAAAAAATGGTCGGGGCGAGAAGATTCGAACTTCCGACCCCCTGCACCCCATGCAGGTGCGCTACCAGGCTGCGCTACGCCCCGACGAGCCGCGCATTATAGGGACTCGGGCCACGCCGGTAAACAGGAGCAGGGTAAAAAACCCATGCGCGCCATTTCCCGGTCAGTCCTGAAGCAGGGCGATGATTTCCGCCAGTTCAGCCTTGATGGACGACATCTCCGGGCCTGCCGAGGCCAGGCTCATCGCGACATCGCCGGGGTCAGCCCTCTCTTCCTGAGAAGGCGGGGGCGTGCCTTCGTGGACGAGGCGGTTACGGGCCCCGCTGATGGTGAAACCCTGCTCGTACAGCAATTCCCGGATGTGGCGGATGAGCATCACCTCGTGATGCTGGTAATAGCGCCGGTTGCCGCGCCGCTTGAGTGGCTTGAGCTGGCTGAATTCCTGCTCCCAGTAACGCAGTACGTGGGGTTTGACCCCACACAACTCACTCACCTCGCCGATGGTGAAGTAGCGCTTGGACGGAATGGGTGGCAGCTCAGAGCTGGGGCTGGGGTCCGCCATGGGCCTCTTCCACCATTGCCTTCAGTTTTTGGCTCACATGAAACGTCACCACTCGGCGGGCCGAAATGGGCATTTCCTCCCCGGTCTTGGGATTGCGCCCCGGGCGCTGGGGTTTTTCACGTAACCTGAAATTGCCAAAGCCGGACAATTTGACACTGTCCCCCTTTTCCAGGGCCGCGCGGATCTCTTCAAAAAAGGACTCCACCATTTCCTTGGCTTCACGCTTGTTCAGGCCCACATTCTCGAACAGCAGGTTGGCGAGTTCTGCTTTGGTCAGCGTGGTCATGGCTTGTACTTGTCTCCGGGCAGACGACGAGGCAAGGCCCAAGTCAGCTGCGCAAACTGGCGTCAAAGTCATTTTTCAGGATTTGCAACACGTCCAGCACGGCCGCGTCGATCTCCGAGTCTGTAAGCGTTTTCTCAGTATGTTGCACCAACATCTTGAAAGCAAGGCTTTTTTTTCCATCCATCACACCCTTGCCTTGATAGATGTCAAATAAGCTGAACTCCGCCACAAGGCCGGGTTTGCGCGAGTTCACGGCCGCCAGCAGGGCACCGGCCGGCACGTCTTCGTCCACCACCACGGCGATATCCCGTCGCACGGCCGGCAGACGGGAAACTCCGGCATGGCCAGGCATGGGACGCTGCATCAAGGCACCCAGGTCCACCTCGAACAGGTATGGTGGCCTGTTCAGACCGTACTTCTGACGCAGGGCAGGGTGCAGCGCCCCCAGCCAGCCCACGCGCGTGCCATGCACATCGATCTGGGCACACTGCCCCGGGTGCAGGGCGGGATGACGCCCCGACGTGAAATTTGCCCGTGTAGGGTGAAACAGGGCTTCCAGATCGGCGCGCAGGTCATAGAAATCCAGGCTGCGCGCCTTGTCGCCCCACTGCTCCGGCAGGGCCGTGCCATAGGCCAGGCCTGCCGCCCGTAGGGGCTGCTCCTCCGCTCCGGTGCGGATGAATACCCGTCCCAGTTCGAACAGACGCAGGCGCTCCTGGCCATGGTTGAGGTTGTGGCGCAGGGTCTGCAGCAACCCTGCCAGCAGGCTGCCGCGCATGACCCCCATCTGGCTGGCGATCGGGTTCAGCAGGGAAATCGCACCCCCCTCGTCACGGAAGTCTGCATCCAGTTCATCGGATATGAAGCTGTAGGTTACGACTTCCTGGTATCCCCTTGATGTAAGTATATTTCTGATCTCTTTTGCCGGACGAATCCGCTCACCCGCAGGCAACATGACATGTATGCCGCGCGGGTCTGCGGCGGGTATGTCGTCGTAGCCATGCACCCTGGCGATCTCCTCGATGAGATCCACTTCTTGGTTGATGTCGAAGCGGTGGCTGGGCACGGTGACCCGCATGCCCTCTGGCATCGGCTGCGTCGTCATGCCCAGGCGGGAGAGGATGTCGCGCATGTGTCCATCCTCCAGATCGAAGCCCAGCAGACGCCGGGCCCGTCCGGGGCGAAAGCGTATGGATTTCCGGGTCGGCGCACCAGGGCCCGCCATGGTCACAGGACCGGCCCGGCCGCCGCAGATATCCAGAATCAGACGCGTGGCCCGCTGCATGGCTTGCATGGGCAACTCCGGATCCACCCCGCGCTCGAAACGGTGGGAAGAATCCGTGGACAGGGCATAGCCCCGGGCCCGGCCGGCTAGGGCCTCGGGAGTGAAATGGGCTGCCTCCAGGAACACGTCCCTGGAGTCTTGCGTCACGCCACTGCCTTCTCCTCCCATGATCCCGGCCAAGGCCAGGGGGCCCGAGTCGTCCGCGATCACCAGGCTGTGATCCTTCAGTGCTATCGCCTGTCCGGACAGCAGGGTCAGGGCCTCGCCGACATGTGCCATGCGCACCCGCAGCGAGCCCCGCAGGCGAGCCAGATCGAAGCCGTGCATGGGCTGGCCCAGCTCCAGCAGGACGTAGTTGGTCACATCCACGACCGGATGGATGGAACGCAGGCCGGACCGCTCCAGGCGCCGTACCATCCAGACGGGAGTCACGGCCTTGGCATCGATCCCCCGGATGACCCGGCCGCAATAACGGGGACAGGCGGTCTCGGCATAGATATGCACCGGGAAAACATCCTCCAGAGTGGCGGTGACCGGGCTGCAATCCACAGGCGTCATGGGGCTGTCGGTCAGGGCCGCCACTTCCCGGGCGATACCCTGCAGGGACAGGCAATCGCCCCGGTTGGGGGTGAGCTTCAGGGTGAGCAGATGGTCATCCAGGCCGAGCCAGTCGCGCAAGCCGGCCCCAACCGGTGCATCCGTCGCCAGTTCCAAGATGCCGGAGGCATCCGCCGAGATGCCCAGCTCCTTGGCGGAACAGAGCATACCGTGGGAGAGCACGCCCCGCACCTTGGCCTGCCTGATCTGGAAGTCGCCGGGTAAGACCGCGCCGATCAGGGCACAGGCGGTCTTCAGGCCTGGACGGGCATTGGGCGCCCCACAGACGATGGTCAGGGGCTCCGCGTCTCCCACATGGACCCGGCAGATCTGCAAGCGATCGGCATTGGGGTGCTTTTCGGCAGCCAGGATTTCGCCCACCACCACCCGGGTGAATGGGGCGGCCACCGGCTCGACGGCCTCCACTTCCAGGCCGGCCATGGTAAGCAGATGCCCCAGCTGGCGGACATCCAGGGCTGGATTGACGAGGCAGCGCAGCCAGGCTTCGGAAAATTGCATGCCCTCCTCCCTATTCAGGCAAACTGTTTGAGGAAACGCAGGTCATTCTCAAAAAACAGGCGCAGGTCATCCACGCCATAGCGCAGCATGGCCAGGCGTTCCACACCCAGACCGAAGGCGAAGCCCTGATACCGCTCGCCGTCGATGCCCACGTGGCCGAACACATTGGGATGCACCATGCCGCAGCCCAGCACCTCCAGCCAGCCCGTATGCGAGCACACGCGGCAACCCGCGCCGTCACAGATCACGCAGCCGATGTCCACCTCGGCGGAGGGTTCGGTGAAGGGGAAAAAGGAAGGGCGAAAACGCACCGGCAGGTTGTCCCGCTCGAAGAAGCGGGCCATGAAATCCGCCAACACCCCCTTCAAATCGGCGAAGGATACCGACTCATCCACCCACAGCCCCTCCACCTGGTGGAACATGGGGGTGTGGGTCACGTCGGAGTCGCAGCGATATACCCGCCCCGGAGCGATGATGCGGATGGGAGGCCGGTGGGTCTGCATGAAGCGCACCTGTACCGGCGAGGTATGGGTGCGCAGCAGGGAGCCGTCCCGCAGATAGAAGGTGTCGTGCATGGCCCGGGCAGGATGATCCTCCGGGATGTTCAGGGCCGTGAAGTTGTAGAAGTCCGTCTCGATCTCCGGTCCATCCGCCACGACAAAGCCGATGGAGGCGAACAGGGATTCGATGCGTTCCAGGGTGCGGGTGACCGGATGCCGTCCACCCATGACCTCGCCCCGGCCCGGCAGGCTCACATCCAGGGACTCGGCGGCCAGCTGTCTTTCCAGCTCAGCGGCCTGAATGGCCTCCCGGCGGGCCTTGAGCAGGGCCTCGACCTGGCCCTTGACCTCATTGATGCGGGCCCCGGCGGCCTTGCGCGCCTCCGGAGGCAATCCCCCCAGCCCCTTCATCTGTTCGGTGATGGCACCGGCCTTGCCCAGGAACCGTGCCTTCACCTGGTCGAGGGTAGGCAGACTGGCGGCGGTGGCGAAGGCCTGCTCGGCGTCTTTGAGGATGTCTTCCGGGGTCATGGCGCGTTCATGGGATGCGGCTTGCGGGAAAATGAAAAGGGAGGCCCAGGGGCCTCCCTCGACACCGCCGGATATCGGGCGGCGATCAGGCGTTCAGGGAAGCCTTGGCCTGCTCGGCGATCCTGGCGAAGGCCGGCTGATCGAAGATGGCCATGTCGGACAGAACCTTGCGATCGATCTCGATGTTGGCCTTCTTCAGGCCGTTCATGAACACGCTGTAACTCATGTCCATGCCCAGCTCACGTACGGCGGCATTGATGCGCGCGATCCACAGTTGGCGGAACTGGCGCTTGCGCTGACGGCGGTCACGGTAGGCATACTGCCCGGCCTTCATGACCGCTTCATTGGCGACCCGGAATACGTTCTTGCGGCGGCCGCGGAATCCCTTGGCGGCATCCAGGACCTTCTTGTGGCTGGCGTGGGCGGTTACACCACGTTTGACGCGAGGCATGTCTGTTCTCCTTTAACCGTTGTGACTCAGGCGTAGGGCAGCATGTCGCGCACGTGTCCCGCGTCGCTGGCATGCACTTCGCTAATGCCGCGCAGCTGGCGCTTGCGCTTGCTGGTCTTCTTGGTGAGGATGTGGCGCATGTAGGCGGAGGACCGCTTGATGCTGCCGTTGCCCCGGACGCGGAACCGCTTGGCGGCGCCGCTCTTGGTCTTCATCTTCGGCATGGTCGCAACTCCATTCTTCGATGTCACCGGGCGGCTTCCGGCGGAAGCGCTTGTCTGGCCTGGTGGCACTTGTTCACGCGGTTTCGACAGGGCCCGCGTCTGCCCGGAAAAATCCTACTTCTTTCTTTTGGGTGCCAGCACCATCACCATCTGACGCCCTTCCATCTTGGGAAACTGCTCCACCGTGGCATATTCGGTCAGATCGGCTTCCACCCGCTTCAATTGTTCCATGCCCAGTTCCTGGTGAGCCATCTCCCGCCCGCGGAATCGCAGGGTGATCTTGGCCTTGTCGCCTTCACCGAGAAAGCGCACCAGGTTGCGCAGCTTGACCTGGTAGTCGTTTTCATCGGTACCGGGACGAAACTTCACTTCCTTGACCTGTATCTGCTTCTGCTTGAGCTTGGCCTCGTGCTGTTTCTTGCTCTCCCGGTATTTGTGCTTGCCGTAATCCATGATCCGGCACACCGGAGGCTTGGCCATGGGGGCGATCTCCACGAGATCCAACTCCGCCTCCTCGGCCTTGAACAGCGCTTCACGCAAGCTGACGATACCCAACTGCTCACCATCGTCGCCCACCAGTCGGACCTCGGGCGCCTCGATCTCGCCGTTGATCCGGGGTTCCTTATCCTGAGCTATCGCACATTCCTTTGTTCACGTTAAAAAAGAAGGAGCCGATTCTAGGCATCGGCTCCTCGATATTCAGGCACTGCGCAGCCGGGCTACAAATTCGTCCAGCGTCATCTGCCCCAGGTCCTCACCCCCCCGTGCACGAACAGCCAGCGTGTTTCCCTGACGCTCCCTGTCACCCAGCACGATCTGGTAAGGTACCCGCTGCATGGAGTGCTCGCGGATTTTATAGCCAATCTTCTCGCTTCTCAAGTCAGAAACCACGCGCAAGCCCTGTTTTTTCAGGCTTTCCGTGACCGCTCCGGCGTAATCCGCCTGGGCGTCGGTGATGCTCATGACCACCGCCTGTACCGGCGCCAGCCACACGGGGAAATTGCCGGCGTAATGCTCGATGAGGATGCCGATGAAGCGTTCCAGGGAGCCCAGGATGGCCCGGTGCAGCAGGACGGGTGGCTTGCGGGTGTTGTCCTCGTCCACGAATTCGGCGCCCAGGCGCACCGGCAGGTTGAAGTCCAGCTGTATGGTGCCCACCTGCCACAGCCGGCCCAGGGAGTCTTTCAGTGTGAACTCGATCTTGGGGCCATAAAAGGCCCCCTCCCCCGGCTGCAGTTCATAGGCCAGATGGTTCTGCTCCAGGGCCGCTGCCAGGCCAGTCTCCGCCTTGTCCCAGGATGCGTCACTGCCCACCCGCTTCTCCGGGCGCGTGGAGAGCTTCACCAGCACATCGCCGAAACCGAAGTCGGCATACACCGCCTGCAGCATGCGGATGAACTCCGACACCTCGGCCTGGATCTGGCTTTCAGCACAGAAGATGTGGGCATCGTCCTGCACGAAGGCCCGCACCCGCATGAGACCGTGCAGGGCGCCGGAGGGCTCGTTGCGGTGGCAGGAGCCGAATTCCGCCAGGCGCATGGGCAGGTCCCGGTAGGAACGCAGGCCATGGTTGAAGATCTGCACATGCCCAGGACAGTTCATGGGCTTCACCGCGTAATCCCGGTTTTCCGAGTGGGTGGTGAACATGTTCTCCCGGTAATTCTCCCAGTGGCCGGACCTTTCCCAGAGGGACTTGTCCATGACCGTGGGGGTCTTCACCTCCGCATAGCCGTACTCCCGGAACTTGCCCCGCATGTACTGCTCGATCTCCTGCCACAGCACCCAGCCGTTGGGGTGCCAGAACACCATGCCCGGGGCCTCGTCCTGCAGGTGGAACAGGTCCAGCTGCTTGCCCAGGCGGCGGTGATCCCGTTTTTCGGCCTCTTCCAGACGGTGCAGATAGGCCGCCAGGTCATCCTTGCTGGCCCAGGCCGTACCGTAGATACGCTGCAGCATCTCGTTGCGGGAGTCGCCGCGCCAATAGGCCCCGGCCACCTTCATGAGCTTGAAGACCCTGAGTTTGCCCGTGGAAGGCACGTGAGGGCCGCGGCACAGGTCGATGAAGTCCCCTTCCCTGTACAGGGAGATGGTCTGACCGGCGGGGATGGAGGCGATGATTTCCGCCTTGTACTTCTCGCCGATGGACTCGAAGAATTCCACCGCCTCGTCCCGGTCCCATTCCTCCCGGGTCACGGGAATATCCTTCTTGGCCAGTTCCACCATGCGCTTCTCAATGGCCGCCAGGTCCTCCGGCGTGAAGGGCCGCTTGAAGGAGAAGTCGTAATAGAAGCCGTCCTCGATCACCGGGCCGATGGTCACCTGGGCCTCGGGAAACAGCTCCTTCACGGCATAGGCCAGCAGGTGGGCGGTGGAATGGCGGATCAGCTCCAGACCCTCGGCGTCCTTGTCGGTGATGATGGCCAGGGTCGCATCGTCTTCGATCAGATGGGAGGTATCCACCAGCCGGCCATCCACTCTGCCGGCCAGGGCCGCCCGGGCCAGACCGGCACCGATGCTAGCGGCCACCTGGGCCACGGTGACCGGCTGGTCGAAGCTCCGCACGGAACCATCGGGCAATTCGATCTGGGGCATGCTGTGCTCCGGTAAAGGTCAGGTCAGACAAAAAACGCGCGGTCCGGCCGCGCGTTTTGTTCAAGGCATCAAAGGCAGGCGCAAGGCTCGCGCGGGACACAGCGCCACAGATAGCCACGCGTTCCCAGAGACTGTCGACAGCAAGCAAACGCCGCCGGTTTTCGCCCTGCCCGCGCAGGAGGCTGCCCCGCAAAGGCGTGAAGCAGGCTTCCCGACCGCCAAGCCGATGCATTTTGCCGCAAGCGACAATGGCGAACAAGCCGAATACCCGGCTGCCGGGCTAGGGGCGCGGCGCTGCCGTCACCATCCCCAGGGCACCCAGCCAGGCCAGGGCCAGATCCTCCACCGCCAGATCCTGCGCCATGCCCGACCCCAGAGTGCGGCTGCTCCAGCACAGGAAAGGCACCCGCCCGGAGGGAAAGCCAAAGGCATCATAAACCCTGGGCATGATGGGCACGTGATCGCCAAACCAGCACAGACTGGCGGCGCGATCACACTGGCTCAAGCTTCGATGCAGGCTGGCCAGCATGTGGTCGGCATTGCGCAGATGGCGCAGGTAGATGGTGAGATCGGCACAGTCCGGACAAGGGGGGCGTGCATACAGCGCCTCCAGTTCCCCCCGGGCTACGCTTTCCAGGTGCAGGGGGCCATGGTTTTCCATGGTGATGGCCAGCACGAACACTGGCCCCACGGCCTGTTGCAAAACCGCAGCCACCTGCTCGGCCACCGCCATATCCCCTATATAGGGTCCGGCTGAAGCCATGCCATCGAAGGCCCTGATGTCCAGAAATGCGTCGAAGCCCAGGCGCGGAAAGACCCGCTGCCGCTGATAAAAGCTGGCCGGATAGGGGTGGATGCAGACCGTCCGGTAGCCCAGGCCACGTAACCAAGACACCAGGGAGGCCGGCTGCCATCCAGAAGCAATGGCACGGTATGGATTGAAGCGATGCGCTCCCAGATGCTGGGCCCCGATACCCGAGAGGAAGGCGAATTCCGTGCGTACCGTGTTGGCCCCCCAGGCTGGCACGTCCAGCTCTCCCCGCAGCAGGGCCTGCTGCCCTAGATGGTCGAACTCGGCCAGAACTTCCTGGCGGATACCGGCATACAGGCTACGGGCATCGAAAAAGGATTCACTCTGGATGGCCACCAGGTGAGGCAACTCCCCCCCCATGTCAGCAGGGTTCAGCCGGACAAAGGGCGAGTCCTGGGACACCGGTCTGCGACTGGCCCGGGCATAGCAGTAAAGGCTGGCCAGAAAGCCCAGCCTGCGGATGTCGGCTTCCGGCCGGAAATCTACAGCCGGTACATGCCGAGCGGCCAACCCCAGACACGCGACAGCCAGCAGAAACACCAGAGCAAGCCCTCCCGTGAAGCCCGTCCCACTCCAATACAGGGCGTGGGCCGCCTCCCCCCAAAGCCCGATGCACACCGCCACGAAGAAACCGACAGACGCGGCAATAAACCTGCCCCAGCCCAGAAACGGGATGTACAGCCGGGGGTGACGCAGTGCATCGGTGAAGTATTCGTAATCCTGGAACACGAAGGGCTCACGCAGGGCCCTGAACTTGGCCTGGTTCACCAGAACCAGCATGAGGAAGAACGCAGACACCCCAGCCATGGCAAACCAGGGTCGACGCAGAATCAGGCTCAAGAGGACAAAGGCCAGGCACCACAGACCGACATGCAGGCCCCAGGCAGGCAAAGGCCGCAACAAGGCAGGTCGGGGGCGCATCAGGGTCTCGATGCCGAAGGACAGCCCCAGACCCATAGCAGCCGCCAGCAGCACGTTCAGGCCCGCTGGATCAAATCCCATAGCCCAGCCAGTGCAGGATGCGCTGCGATACCACCGCCGGCAGCACGGCCAGCCACCAGGAACCCCAGTTCAGTGGAAAGGGAAAACTGATACGCGCCCGGTCGTGTGCCAGGCCTCGCCGAATCAGTGCGGCCGCCCGTTCAGGTGCCCAGAGGAAGGGCTTGGGGCCCGGCATGGCCGCGCACATGGGGGATTCCACATAACCTGGCATCACCACATTGACCTTGATGCCCTGAGGTGCCAGCCAGCCCCGCAGGGCCTCGCCATAGGCCTTGAGCCCGGCCTTGCTGGCGCAGTAGGCAGGCGTGGCCGGCAGGCCGAAATAGGCGGCCAGGGAACTGAGCAGAGCGATCTGCCCCCTGCCCCGTGCGCGCATGGCGGGCAGCACGGCCTGCACGCAAAGCATGACGGCCTTGAGATTGACATCCAGCAGTGCCTGTACCGTGTCCCAGTCCTCGGCCTCCCCTCCCGGGCCCACATGCGTATTCATGCCCGCATTGAGGATCACCAGGTCCAGGGCATCCAGACCGTGCAGCCAGTCCCGCATGGCGGTGAAATCCCGTACATCCAGGACCCGGGTGTGCACCCACGCGCCCCTGGCCCGGCAGCGCGCCGCCACCGCTTCCAGCCGCGGGATGTCCCGGCCATGCAGCAACAGTTCCACTCCCGGCTGGGCATAGGCCTCGGCCAAGGCCCCGCCGATGGCGCCAGTGGCCCCGGTGATCAGAATGCGCCGCAGCATCCGGGCATCAGGACCGGACACGGCGGTGCCCTTCCTGCCAGGACCAGAACAGCGCCATGCCAAATCCCACGCAGACCGTGAAATTCAGGGGGATCAGAAAATGGTTGCCCTTGTGATAGGCCAGCAGCAGGGCCAGCAGGGAATAGGCAAAGGTGAAAATCTCACCCAGCAGCAGGGCCGTATTGATACCGGGCAGGGCAGTCTGGCCATCCTGGTTTTGCCGCAACTCGTCCTGCCCCTTGGGCGTGCGGTGAAACCCACCATATACGCCAAACAGGGCGCGTACACCGCCGACGAAGTAATACCAGGCCATGGGCAGAAACAGGGCCACGTAGAGGTAACCTTCCCATAGGGTGCGGAGCAGGCCGGGTCCATCCCGCATGCGGCCCTTGCGGGCACCAAAGGCGTTACCCAGAGCCCAGACCGCCACCAGGAAAAAAAAGACCAAGGCCACCCACTGGATGGTCCGATCGGACAGATCGAAGAGCAAGCTCAGGGGCAGACTCAGCAGCACCAGTACATAGATTGAGGCCAGCAGCAGGGAAGAGAACATGGTGGCCAGGGCGTGCAGGCGATTGCGCAGCGGCATGGGCTGCTGCAGCATCAGGCGCAGATGCTTGAAGGCGCCATGGATCAACCCGCGCCCCCATCGCTCCCGCTGCACACGGAAAGCGCTGATGGTCTCGGGCAGGATGGACATGGACACCACCTGATGCAGGTAGGCGTATTTCCAGTTGCCGAACTGGGCGCGGTAACCCAGATCCACATCCTCGGTGACGGTGCTGGCATTCCAGCCCCCCAAATCCGCCACGCATGCCCTGCGCCACACGCATGAACTACCGGACAGGGAGGCCATGTCCCCATCCGCGCTCAGTCCCACGGTCACATATTGCTGGTGCCCCATCTCCATGGCCTGGAAACGGGTCAGAAAGGAAGTATCCCGATTCTCGAAATCCACTGCGGTCTGCAGAAAGCCCAGTTCGGGGTCCCGGAAATGAGGCAGGGTGCGCAGGAGAAAGTCCTCCGGTGGCACGAAGTCCGCATCGAAGATGGCAAAGAACTCGCCCGTGGCATGGCGAATGCCGAAGCTCAGGTTGCCCGCCTTGTAACCCCTGCGCCGCTTGCGCCGCAGGAGACGGATATTGATCCCCTGGACGACAAAGCGCTGAACCTGGGCCTGGGCCAGGTCGCTGGTCGTGTCGGTGGAATCGTCCAGCACCAGCACTTCCAGGACCTGGGGTGGATAGCGCAGGCGGCAGACCGCCTGAATCAGGCGTTCCACCACCGCCGATTCATTGCAGATGGGCAATAGGACCGAAACCGGCGGACAGAAATCGGCATCTTCCACCTGCCCACAGGGTGCCAGTATGCTCAGTTTGCGTCGGCTCTCCCTGCTGGAGATCCGCAGCATGCGCAGCTCCAGCAGCACGTACATAGCAAAATACACCACAACGGCAACAAACAGGCCTTGTGACAACCAGGAAGCGACGGACAGCATGTTGAGGGACTCAGGGCTGGACCACGCGGCAGACCTCCTGCAGCCGATGTGCCCAGGTATGGTGCTGCCGCACATAGGCCGCCCCCGCCTCTGCCTTATCCAGATCTTCCGGAGAAGGGCCGGCACGCAGGCGTGCCAATACCTCCACCGCCTCTTCGGCATTGCCCACCACATGACAGTAATCACGGAAGTGGCGCTCCACCGCCCGGCTGGGATTGGTTACGGCAATGCCACCGCAGGCCAAGATTTCCAGCAGGCGGCGGGAGCACATGGTATCCGAGGCCGTCACCGAGTTTACGTTGAGGGACGCTACATGAGCCTTGTAGATCCCGGCGGTCTGGTGATGCGGCACGGCGCCATGGACATGCAGGGCCGGCAGCCTGGGATAGCGAAATTCCAGATGTCGCGAGAGACGGTGGTGGTTGCGGTCGAATACATTCACATGCAGGTCCGCCACTGTGCAGGCATGGAACATCATGTCCAGGAAATGCTTGCGCTCGTTCAGGATGCGGCGGTAGTAGCTGCCGGTAAAACAGGCCTCCCGGCTCTTGAAGTCGAAGCCGGTGAAGCTATGGAAAGCAGGCTGGTAGGGCATGGACAGGGTGTGGACCGGCACGTGCGCCGGCACCTGCTGGCGATAGCGGGGCACGCAGTCGGCATCGGTGGTGAAGATGAAATCGAACACCCGCGCCACATGGATGAAGGCATCGAAAAAGGCATCGTCATCCTTGTTCCAGAACACCGTGGGCACCCCCCGCTCATGCGCGAAATCCACCAGCCGGAAGATTGCCTGGGGCGGGCTTAGGCGCAGCCATTTCGGTTGTCTGGCCAGTTCATAACGCCATGCCCCGCGCTCCCCATGAAAGGCGGACTCCACCAACACCATGTGAGGCCGCCAGGACGAGATCAGCTCACGGAAATTCTCCGGAGTCAGGGCGCGTACCCTGCATTCCGCTGCCAGGCATTCCGTGGTGAATTGATCCGCCACCAGCGCCACCCGGAGATCGACGAACGGCCCCTTGGGCACGGCATGCTGCGGCGCGGCCGGATACTTGTAATAAAGCGAACCGAACTTGCGGATGATGCGGCCGACCATCTCATTTCACCTTGGCCATGCGGCTCCCAGGACTAGTCGCACTGCCGCAAGGCACAATCGAAAGGCCAGACGCCGCTCTCATGGGCAATTCGCCCCTTTCGTAGGCACGACCCTGCAGGCAACGGGCAGTCCTCCCTTCAAAGGCCCTGAATTTTTCATTGTGCGGCCCCCGGGCAGACATCCAGGCACCGGCTAAAGCCACGGCTACCCATGGCCGCATCTCCCCGCAGCGGGCCCTGCTCCCGTGGGAGCGAGCACGGTTGCGACAAAACGCTCCCAATTGCGCTCGGACACGGCGTAATCCCGAGCTCTGGCCCCCTTTTCCGCCAGGGTCGCGGCATTGGAAAATGCGGTTTCCACCACCCGGGCCAGATCTCCTGCATTTCCAGCCTGGAAGAACCAGCCAGCCGGATCTGGCCCCAGTTCGTCACGAAACACCGGCAGGTCAGGCACGATTACCGGCTTGCCCATGGCCAGCGCCTCCACCAGCTTGATGGGCGTGACGATCTCGCAGACCCTGAACGGCTTGCGGGGCAAGCACACCAGGGCACAGCGACGGATCAGCTCCCGGGCCACGGCCGGAGGCTGGCGCCCCAGGAAGCGCACGTACTCCGCCACGCCCAGGCGTGACACCAAGGCCTCCAAGCCGCCCCGGGCTTCGCCCTCCCCCACGATGTGTACCCTCACCCCGATCCCTTGGTCCTTCAAGCGGGCCACGGCCTCGATCAGGGTATCCAGGCCCTCGTAGCCAATCAGGGAACCGGCGTAGCCAATGCTTCGTGGCTCCACATCAGCGGCATCCGCCACCTTGAAGCGCAGGGGATCGATACAATTGGGCAGCAGGGCCAGGCGCTCCTGCGGCACCCCCCACTGGCTGTGCACATAACGGCCCAGCTGCTCGGAAATCACGCACACCCGGTCGGCATGCCGCGCCACCAAGGCCTCTAGCTGCAAACCCTGGCGGAAGGCCTGGGAGCCCTCGTAGGCCGGCTGGCGGGAAATCCTCGTCAATTCCCACAGGCCGCGCATCTCGTACTGGAACGGCAGCCCCAGACCCCGTGCCGCCAGGAGTGCCGGCAAGGCGTTCACGTGATTGGAGGCGGCATGAATCAACCCCACTCGCTCCCGGGTCGCCTCCTTCGCCACCACCCTGGCAGCCTGCAAGGCATAGAACAGCACCGGGCGGTCGTTCGAGGGCTGGCGCGCATGGCGATAGTGCACGCCATCGACCAGGGTCTCTTCGGCCTTGGCATCCAACAGACGATCACGGCGATCCCAGGGGTAGCCGGGACGAGTCAGTACCCGTAGCCAGGCACCCGCGGCCCGCATCGCCGAGACGATTTCATGCGTGCGCGTGGTATAGCCGCTGGTGTGATATGGCAGGGTGCTGGCCGCCACGTACAGCACCCTGTCGGGGCCCGGCTCATAGGGTGTCGCGCCCCGCGGGCGCAGCAGTCGCCTGCCGAGTGCATGACAGGTGAGCCAGCGGCTGAAACCGAGCCAGGGTTCACGCAGCAAGCCTTGGTAGACAGACGCGGGCATGCTCAGATCTCCGACCCTGGCAATGTGCCAGCCCGGGCGCGGGCCACGCCCACCGTGTGGGTGATCGGGATCTTGCCGCTGGCCTGCAGCGCCAGAAAATCCTGTGTGGTGATGATGTCGTAATCCTTCGCCAAACGACGCATCAATTTCCGGAAATCCTCCAGGCGGTACTTATCGCGGTATTCGGCGTGGCCGTTCTCGTCCCAGTACAGCAGTGACCACGAATGCAGCAGCAGCACCAGCACCGGCACGTCGCGCCCCAGGGTGTAGGGCCACAGCACGCGCCAGGGCGGATCACGATGGTGTTGCGACGACGGAAACGCCAGCCGGCCCCACCAGGGTGCAGGGCCCCAGCTCGGGAAGCGCCGCTCGGTGATCGGTACCTCGATCACCCCGTTGGACCAGGCAAACGGGCGGCCCAGCGTCTCGGCGTGCGGGCACACGCCATCGACCCAGGCGCGCATCGAGTTGTTGAACGACAGCGGCAGGCCAAGCTCGGCCTGGGCGCGCAGCGTACCCGCGTTCCAGCGAAACGACCCGGCGCGAAAGGCCGTGATCGGACCTCCCTTGACGCGCGCCAAGTGCTCGCTGAAAAAGCGCAGCGTGAATGCGGCGCGCGCCTCGTCGTACTGGTTGAGCAGGCGTGGCCTGACTGGAAAACCGTGCTCATGCCAGAAGCTGTCGGGCAGAAACTCGGAATGGGTGTGCAGCTGCACGTCATGGCCCGCCTGCACCAGCCAGCGCACCGCTTCCTCGTAGGGCGCGCCGTGCTGGTAGACGCCGCAGGCATCGACGAAGAACACCAGCCTGGCCGCCACCTCGCGCGCCGCGGCACAGAGCTCGCGGATACCAGCCGTACCGCCGGGATGCTCGCCCCAGATCAGCCGGCGCACGTGCTCGCCCGCCGCGCGGGCGGGCTGGGCCTCGGTGTCCACCGTCACCAGGGCATAACGCGCCCGGGTCATCTGGGGCGCAATCGGCAATCGACCGACAGTTCACCCTCGGCCAGTCGCTCGAAGCGCAACTCGTGCACGCCCGCATCGTCCATCCAGCGCAGCTGGCCCTTGCGCCCCGAGGCGTTGACCTTGGACCAGTCGTGGTCCGGCTGCAGCCGCTCGGAAAAGCAGAACAGCGTGGCCAGCACCCCGCTGCCCACCCCTTCCAGCGTGTGGCAGAACGCGTAATTGGGCACGATGTCGCGCTCCTTGGCCGACCACCAGCCCTGCGCCTGCGGCTCTTCCTCACCCAGGTACAGGCGCGAGGGCTGCGCATCGCCCAGCAGCGCCGCCACGCGCAGCGGCTGGGTGCTGCCCGGCAGCGCCACCACGTACTGCGCCTGGTCGGCCGCCACCTGCAGCGCATGCCCCACGTGAAACCACTGGCGCGCGGTGTGCGGCGCGCCCTTGTTGTCGTGGAACCAGTCCAGCACCAGCAGCCACTGGCCGGGCTGGAACACCAGCAGGCGCGCGTGGCGGATGGCGCCAAAGTGCTTGCACTCGGCCTCGGCAAACATCAGCCCCGACGCGCCATCCTCACCCCAGCGCTGCAGCGCGCTGCCATAGGGCTTGACGCCCCGGCGCGGGAAATTGCGGCCATCGAACTCCAGCGTGTTGTGCGCGCGGGTCGATTCGCAATACACGCGCCAGGGGTCGGCGTACCAGTGGCCGTCCAGCCATAGCTCGGAGCCCTGCTCGGTCTTGCCGATGTAGCCGTAGCGCCCGGCATCGACCAGAATGTTGTGGCCGCGGTCGTGCCAGACCAGGCTCAGATCGTCGGCGTGCTTGTGCGTGCGCGAGTGAAACGCGGCGTTCAGCGCCAGGTAGCTCCAGCCGGCCGGCTGGCCCGGGTCGGCCCCCGCCTGGCGCGCCACCCAGTAGCCGCCTTCGGTGAAGGCGCGCGCGCCGCCGGCCGGCGCGCTACCCACCTGGCCGCCACTGACCCAGAAGCGCATCTCGGGCGTGAGCCACTTGCTTTCCGCCTCCCTGGGCTTGCGCACCAGCGTGCGATCGTCCGAATCGCCGAAGTTCACGATGCGCTGGTTCGGGTAAACGAACCACGACAGCGCCTCTTCGATGCGCTGCGCGAAGGCGAGGGTGGGCGCGTCTGTGACCAGGCCGCTGTCGATCAGCGCCTTGAGCGTGTCGTACACCATGCGGTGGTAGTCGGGCGAATGCTCGCGGTGCACCCCGTCGGGGGCGAACTGCTGCTCGAGCATGCGCTTGAGGCGCTTGCGCCCCTGCTGCTGGGCCTGCTTCATCAGCGGCGACTGGCCGGCAAAGCGTCGTCCCATCGCCAGTTGCCCCGCCACCTGGTAGTAGCCGTGGTTGTTGTGGAAGGCGATGTTGGCGTCGTCGGCCAGGTAGGCGGCATGCTGCTCCAGAGAGGACCAGAGGAGTCCACGGGTCTCTTCATCCAGCATTCCCGCATGCACAGCAGCATCGTATAGATAAGCGAGCCGGTATGAACGCATCCCCACGGACATGTCGTACCAAATGAACTGTGAGTTATTTTCATGGCCATCGAATTGACGATGATGCACAACCCAGTCAAGTGCTACATCAATGGCCGTGGTGAGATATCTGGTTTCCGCAGAATGAGAATACCCGGCTAGAAGCGCATTCACCATATCCAGGCACTGGATATGGAACTCATGTGAGCGATCCGATTTGAGTCGGGGTGTCCAGTCGATGGGTGCGCAGACATTTACAGGTGGGTACTTGGATAGTTTCCAACCCTGCACAAGCAGGCGTTCCGCCGAGGCTGTGGGGTTGCCGCTCCGCTCGGTCACAATATTTTCATATGCCACGATCTGATGGATCGAACCCGGTATACCGGATACAAGTTTCTCCACGTCAACTTCCCTTTCTTGCCGGTTCACCTGCAACTATGTGGCACTCGTACTCGTGCTGGATGTCGGCATCGTAGTGACTGAAGTTCCGCATGCATCAAGCTCAGCTGGCTCGACGGGCCGGATCAGGCGCGCTTCCAACTCGGCGCAAAGCAAATCGTCCAACTCGATGTGCGGGTACATCTCTCGCAGCTTGTTAAGAAGCTCTGGCGAGCGTGAATTCATCCTGCGTTTGATGTCAATAATCTCCAATCCGCTCTGGTAAAACATCGTTACATAGTTGGATGCACACAAATAGTTTAGATAACGGGCACCCCGACCACGCCATGAACTGAGATCTTTCTTCAACTCAGTCAATGGGTACAACATATGTACATAGTCCAATGTATAGTGGGAATGCATGTCTGCACCGATATAAGAGGTGAAGCATCGCGTGCGAAGGATCATCTCCCCACCAGGACGGAGGATGTCATATATCCGTTCCAGGGTACTTAACACCTGTTCCGGTCTCAGATACTGTAGGACTGAGGTACACAGAACAAGATCGACACTACCGCTCTCGAGCTCCTTGATATCCTGGATCTCACCACTGTAGAAGGCTATGCCATCACCCAACATCTTGTAGTCCCATCCATGGCTCACCTCGTCCCACAACGCAGTAAGATCTACCCCTATCGTTTTCCTTGGATGAAACATTTCGTGGAGATACATCAGCATGTAGCCCCACGAGCATCCAAAATCCAGAATGATCCGGTCATTGATGCGTGGCGCGTAACGCTCATACAGGCCCTTCCACAAGCTGTTGGCCTGTTGCCTGCCCCATGTGATCCTGGATTTTTCTGGTTCGAGTGCTGAGGTGGGGGCGTTAATCATCACGTATCAATGGTTAGGTCATAAGAAATGCGGACTCTCAGTCCAATCTTCTGAAACTTGTCATATCTTGGCGCTCAATAGGTTTACGTAAATGAAGGGTGATCTCTCCTGTAGATATTTCCAATGGGCTCAGCCATCTCAATTTGGCATGATGCTGGGCAGCTGTCGACTCGACTTCCGTGTTACCATGTCGCCGCATATTTACAACATCAAACCCCGCGCCATGGCATGCCATGATCCATGTCGCGCTAGTATAGCCTAGATGTGACTTGAAACTCTGGTAACCTTTCTCAGCCAGGACTTGGTTAACGGCGCGCCGAGAAAATAATAATTGCGCCCCTGGCAGTACCAGTCGGCTGCCGAGATCGTTAAAGGATTTCGCAGTCACGCATCGGGTACGCAAGAATGCCTCCCCCCCAGGGACAAGGTGGTCACAAAACCACGCCAGTACTTTGTCCAAATAAGTGGAATCCAATAGGAAGAGGGTACCCGATGACAGAATCATGTCGAAGCACATCGGCTGCAGTTCATCGATGTCAAGAAGATCGCCGCAAATCAGATGAAGCCCATCCTGCTCCAATGCAGCCAGATTACCGAGCTTTTCCCAATGCGGCAGGATATCAACCCCGACGCAGACATCCGCACCCTTATCCAATCCAAGTTTGCACATGTATCCCCATGCGCAACCAAAGTCAAGAATGCGCTTGCCTTTAAACTCTGCCCCCATGGCCTGGTAGTTCTGCCAAAGGCTTTCTGCCACATCCATGCCCAGTTGCAGCGAAACCCTTCCATCTTGAGGACCATCTGTCCTTTCTGACACGGGCCCATCCTCAATATTCACCTCGGCACCCCTCCACGTCCAGATGCTGCAAGTAGGAGGATGAATATCGTTGCAACCCGATCTCCTCAGCAAGCCCAGCAGATACATCATACCTGATAACGGGATCCACAGCGGAGTCCAGCACCAAATACTGCCGATCCATCCCAGCAATTTCAGAAAATGTATAAGTACGTATAGTTTCGTCGGATGCCAAGGTATCCAGGAGAGAGTTGAGCGAATGAATGCGTTCCAGATATGCACCATCCATCGTGGTCTTAGTCGTGCTATTTCCCAGGTGGCAAGTCTTGTACAATTCCTCGCTTAATAAGCTGGCAAGCCCTCCATTCCATGCCTGCCTGGCTTCATCGGAGGCATCCTTGAGTTCCTTGAGAAGACTATATGAATGGATCAATGTAACCTGAGGCAATGGATATCTCCGCCAGAATTCCTGCATCCCTGTCAGCACCTGTCCCGCTTGGGAGCCAAGCTTGAGGGTATGCTGCAGTACATTGCTTTTCCCCATTATTTCAGTTTGCATCCAAGTAATCGGCACTTCCAATATTCCACTAGAATGGATGAATGGGGTCGTACGCGTACGCATCCAGCCTGATGCGTGAAAGTTCTTGAACGCATAGATGCTGCTATCGACCTGAATGCCGAATTCCTTGAGTACAGGGAAGAATTCGTCCCGGAAAATATACGAACCACTTCTGAAGGCAATCGGCTGCATACCCGTGAAACGGAGGTATGATTCCACCGCCAGGTCCATTGCACCACGAAACGAATCAACGTCGCGATGCCTTGCGAAGTTAAGCCCCAGTGCCCGTAACGTTGGACTATCCGAAAAATATAGGTTTGGATTTGGGTGCATGTGCAGCTGTACATCATGCCCGCGACTCAATATCGCGTCGATGGTTCGCCGCGTTCCGTTTTCGCCAACCTGGTGCTCCATGAGGACATCCACAAAAAACGTTCCCTTCATGCCGCGAGCATCGAGGGCATCCATGATGTAGTGAATTCCGTACCCCGTTGGACCACCCCGAGGTGTAACCCCGAATACATGCTCATTTACTACCGTTGCGGGATCTGGCATGCGTTGATAACGCATATTGACTTCCACATCAATAGTAAAAAGGTATGGGCGAGGACGCGTGCCATAACGCAGACTGGACTGACTTTGGTCCTCAGAATGAATAAATCGTTCGATCGGGCAATATATGAAACTCGTGTAACCACCAAGGTCAACCCATCTTTTCTCGGCATGGTCATAGCGCAAGAACCTGTACCGCAAGTTCGCCCCGCGTGGGGCAAGATCTTCCGGGAGGGGAAAGTCCCCAAACCTTGCTTCATCCAGCAAGATATCATCACGGTCAGCATACCGAACAATCATCCGCACGGGGAACTTGCCTGCGTTCTCAGTGGTTTTTATCCACTGAACGGGGCTATCTATCTCACCAAGCATAAAGAATGGAACCCAGGTAGTCCATTCATCCTTGCCGAACTCCTGCACCTCTACACGCATTGCCATGTCTTCCGGATGCCGCAGCCAATCGGCTGGCAGTACGCACCTGGGCTCTTCGATATTGCGCAATACGCCGATATTTTCCTTAGACCTAACATCTCGAAGAGTGACACGGTATATCACCTGACCACCCCTTGGTGGCCAGGATTGTTCTTGAATAAGAGCCGACTTGTCCATCATTACTAACCCGGCAAGCAAATATCTAAATCAAGCTGCATATTGCACAGCTGCATGCCCGGAATAAGCCATCACCCTTTCCGGGATCTCCAACAGAAACTGCATGAAGGCCTGGGCCTTTTGCATCAGGGCGTTCTTGCTCCTGTCCCGGTCGGACGTCCGCAACACCGTCTTGAAGTCCCGGTTCAGGTATTCGTCCGGGTTGATCTCCGGCGCATAGGGCGGCAGATAGAACACCGCGATGCGCACCTTGTGTTCCGCCAGCCAGGC
>Ga0209096_1000897_pt1 | contig 35670 bp, 34 predicted proteins | sample AD_UKC034_MetaG_FD_184407 | JGI IMG/M metagenome (GOLD analysis project Ga0209096, IMG submission 184407) | Active sludge microbial communities of municipal wastewater-treating anaerobic digesters from USA - AD_UKC034_MetaG (SPAdes) (version 2) | ecosystem: Engineered > Bioreactor > Anaerobic >...
TATCAATCCCATCCTGACACTGCGCCTTGGGGTTCGTCTCATCGTCATCGTACGGACCGGAGCAGGAGAAGTCATTGGGGAAGTCCGTGGCACCGTCTTGATCATTATCAATCCCGTCCGAGCACTGGTAGGGATTGGATTCATCATTGTCCTGCTTGGAGGAACAGCCCGGATCCTGCGGGTAATCTATTTTCCCGTCCCCGTCATTATCAATCCCATCCTGACACTGCGCCTTGGGGTTCGTCTCATCGTCATCGTACGGACCGGAGCAGGAGAAGTCATTGGGGAAGTCCGTGGCACCGTCTTGATCATTATCAATCCCGTCCGAGCACTGCGTCGGAGAGGGTGTGAACTCCACCCAGCTCTGTTTGCCGGCCCATTTCGAATTTAAGATATAGAGCCGGTCGCCGGCTTTCACGTCGATGGTGTAGTTCTTCAAAGTGCCCGGACAGCCGTACGCTGCGGATGTCACATGCGCGGAGAGCTTCTTGATCTGTCCACCGTCCCGATTGCAAAGTATGGCTCCGTGTTGGGGGATGCTGCTGTAGCAGCAGGGTGCCGTGTGCAACTTGCTGGGATCCTGTTTGCAATAGGCTTTGGCTTCGTTATCACAAGCAATCAGCATCTGCTTCGATCCATCGGGTTTGAGGACGTTCACTACCCCGTTGTCATCACCGAAGAGTGTCCGGATGGATCCGTCGCAGGGAATGAGCACCTCCTTTGTCACGCCCTTGGGGTCTCCTGCTTTCGTATCAAAGATGCGCACCGCTATGCAGCCGGGCGTATTGGTGCTCATCGGGGCACTTTCACCTTCCGCAGCTTGTGTTATCTCCATCTCTTCCATTTGCGTCTTAAGCGTTTCTTCATCGACTGGCGTTTCTTCCTGCTCCCAGGTGCCCGTTTGTGCCAGTGCGGTGCGATCGGCAAGAAGTGCCGGAGCATCGGTCAATGACAGAAAAACTGCCACGAGCACGAGAGATGCGAAGAACTTTCGAACAGGAGTGGCACTCACCATAGGGCTTATGGGGAAAGTGGGAGACAAAAAGGGGATGAGGATATCACTCTCTGCCGTGTTGTCAACTTCATTTCCCAAGTGCGGATAGACGTAGAGACGCCATTTACGTTGCTCTATGACAGTAGGTGCTCTGTTCTTTCCATTTCAATATTGTATAATCATATTAAATTTTCTTGATGGATTTTCGAAACGTGACAGTAGAGCCATGAGAATGACCATGTTCGTCAGAGTGCATTCTTTACTCATGAGTACGGAAGAGATAGGGAATGGAAGAAAAGAGGAGTATTCGCACATCTGATGCAAAGTGGTATATTTCGACTGTGCGATGGGGAGTCGCCAAGTGGTAAGGCAACGGCCTTTGGAGCCGTCATTCGGGGGTTCGAATCCCTCCTCCCCAGCCATGTAGTATGGTGCGTAGCGCTGCTCGGAAGTTGTTTTACTGAGAAATGTGCACAGAACGAAGAGGAGGTCGTGAGATTTGCTTGCACCCCGAGAGGAACTTGGGTACCCTCCCGCCACATTCACCCGTTTTCCTCATGTTCGCAGTCGTTTCCATCGCCGGCTTCCAGGAAAAAGTGAAGGTCGGGGATACCTTGACGGTTTCTTCGTTGGACGCGGAGGAGAAGAAGAAGGTGACCTTTGGAAATGTACTGATGCTCGTGGACGATGCCGGTGCGGTGCGCATCGGTTCGCCGTTCATCGAGGGTGCTTCGGTGGAGGCGAAGGTTCTTGCGCACGGACACGACAAGAAAGTACGCGTGTTCAAAATGCGTCGTCGCAAACGTTACATGCGCACGCGGGGTCACAAGCAAGGACATACGAAGATTGAAGTGACGAAGATCAATGCGTAGTGATGAGTTTTGAGTCCTGAGTGATACGTATCGGAAACAGATTACTCACAACTAACAACTCATAACTCATTCTATATTTTCATATCATTGCGCAGCGTTTGCATTGCTTCAAGCATCACTCCCATGTTCTGCATGCAGGCGATGGTTTCCGCCGCTCGCTCTTTTGCATGGAAGAGATGTGAGAGATAACTCTTCGTATGCGACGTGCTGAGCGGGGACGGTGAATCCGGATCAATCGGCGTGTGATCGCGCACGAAGCGGCTCTGCAAGATCCGAATCGTGGAACCGTCACTGAGGTGGATGGTACCGTGACGCGCTTCGCGCATCGGGAGCACGCAATCAAAGATATCGATGCCTTTGGTAACGGCCGTGCGCATTTGGTTGATGCGACCCACACCCATCAAATACCGGGGTTTGTTTTCCGGCAGGAGGGGGCAGACCGTATCGAGAATATCAAACATCTCTGCTTCCGTTTCCCCCACGGCGAGCCCGCCGATTGCGTAACCGTCGAAACCGATTGCCTGCAGTTCTTCCGCACATTTGATCCGCAGGTCGCGCTCCAGGCCGCCTTGGACGATGCCGAAAAGCAACGGACGTTGATTCGTTGGTTCGTTACTTCGTTGATTTGTTGCGCGGGAGCGATGAATTTCTTCATAATGAATCTTGCACTCCTTCGCCCAGCGCAGTGTGCGGTCCACTGCGCCAATCTGCTTTTGTCTTGGAGCCGTGGAAGGCGGGCACTCATCGAAGCACATGATGATATCCGCGCCCAATTTATGTTGGATTTCCATCGCTTCCTTCGGTCCCAGGAAGAGCGGACGCCCGTCAATGTGCGATCGAAAGTGCACGCCGTGCTCTTCGATTCTTCGAATGCTTTTCAAAGAAAACACTTGGAATCCGCCGGAATCAGTCAGAATGGGACCGTCCCACCCGATGAAGTCATGCAGTCCGCCGGCTTCCTTGACGACATCTTCCCCCGGCATGAGGTGCAGATGGTAGGTGTTGCAGAGCAGCACCTGCGATCCCAATGCACGCAGATCTTCCAGCGTAATTCCGCGCATCGCTCCTCCCGTTCCGACCGGGAAAAACACAGGTGTGTCGATGGCGCCGTGGGCGGTCTGCAAGGACCCGCGGCGGCCGCGTGCCGTCGTTGCGAGCAGAGTAAACATGGATGTCCGTTACCCATCATGTGCACTTCTTTCCTCTCGTGCAAGTGTATATACGTTGTCTCGCATCACGGGGCGATGGCACACTGTCCACCGTAGATTTTCTCTCGCCTTCCCCCCACTCCCTATGTGCTGCGGTCTTTCGGATCCCCGTTCCATTGTGCGTCTTCTTCTGCGCATGTCGTTGGGCCTTTCCCTCACATTCGTCGGCTTTACTCATTACCGCGATCCGGAATTTGCCATGCAGGTCGGTGCGGGCTTGGGCGTACTGAGTCCCCTCGGGTATGCGTGGGGCCTCGTGCTCCCCGGTCTGTACATTCTTGGCGGACTTCTGCTGGTCTTTGGCATCTTCCCCGCTGTCGCCACCTATGCGGTCGGCATCGCGCTTGCTTCCATTCCCGCAGGACTCTTGTTGAAATCCGCCATGGGAACGCTACCGCTCGAATCTTCTATGCCCGCGGCGCTCAATGCGCTCATCTGGTTGCTTGCGCTCACCTTCAGTCTGCCGCGTTGTTGCTGTCCCACAAAGGTGATGCCACCCATGACGCCCGTTCCCGCAGCCAGGCCCGTGCCTCCCGCTCCCGCCGTTTCGATGCCCAAGCTGATTGCTTCCAAACCCGCTGCCAAGAAGGCACCGACGAAGAAGACGGCTCCCAAGCCGGCTGTTTCCCGGTCCATTCCGGTGAGGAAGTCCGCTCCGTCTCCCACGCCGAAGGGGGGATTGGATGTGTGAGATGAGTTGTGAGTTATGAGATTTGAGTGATGAATGTTTGTAGTAAAAAGGGATCACACGTCGTGGTCCCTTTTCATGATGCGATGATTGAATGCTTAGTCCACGATCCGATCGATGAGTCCGTAGTCCAACGCTTCTTGCGCAGTGAGAAACTTATCGCGCTCGGTATCCAGCTTCACTTGATCCACATTGCGTCCGGTGTGCTGCGCAATGAGTTCATTGAGCGTGTTCTTCATCTTCACGATGTGTTCCGCGTGGATCGCGATATCCGTCGCCTGGCCTTCCGTGCCACCGAGCGGTTGGTGAATCATGATTTCGGCATGTTTCAGGGCAAATCGCTTTCCCTTCTTTCCGCTCATGAGAATGATCGCTCCGCCGCTGGCCGCCATACCGAGGCAGACCGTGGAGACATCGGGTTTGATGTGTTGCATGGTGTCGTACATCGCCATCGTCGAGGTCACTTGGCCGCCGGGAGAATTGACGTAGAAGGTGATGTCCTTCTTCGAATCCTCTTTTTCCAGAAAGAGAAACTGCGCGATGATCGAATTGGCGATGTCATCGTTGATCGCAGTGCCGAGGAACACGATGCGCTCTTCCAACAGGCGCGAGTAGATGTCATACACTCGTTCGCCAAACTGCGTCTTTTCTATGACGGTGGGGATGACGAAGTTCTGCGGGGTGATAGAACCGCGAGTGATGCCTTTGTAGATGGATTGAATGCGGGGGTCCATGAGGAGGGAAGGAAGGAGTGTAGAGTTGAAAGTTGAAAGTTGACGAGCGAAGGACGGGGAAATAGATACTGATGGGGGAGAAATGCACCCTTCGGCTCGTCAGCTGAGGCTGACTCACTCAGGGTAAAAAATGAGAAATGATTCATGGAATGCTTGTTATCAGTATACAGATTTTCGATGCTTTGCGGCAGTGTACAAGAACGGTTTTCGTGGCGATGGAGAGAGATGATAATTATACTTACCATTTTCGTTATAGAATTGACATTGATATTGCTCTGTAGCACCCTAAAGTCATGGAAACACAGGGCGCTATGGCACAGGGAGGGACGGAAAAGGATCCTCCTACAGTTGAATCGATTGCAGCATACTGTCGACGCATACTTGAAGAGCATGCAAGCGATATTACTTTTCGAATGGCAGTAAGGCTAAATGCTTCCGGGCATGCGTAATGCTTTATTATTGAATCGACATTGAGTGCGGTACGCTGTGTCCGTGCCCACTCTTAATCTTTCCGATTGGCCTGTTATCATTGTCGATCACCTTCGATCATCCGATCAGCCGTTGATCGTGATCGTCGGGCCGACTGCGGGGGGGAAGACAGCGTTCTCTTTGGACATCGCGGAGCACATTGCGCACACGTCTGCGCAGCATGGATGGGATCATGCGGAGATCATCAACGCAGATTCGCGGCAGCTGTATCGCTTTATGAACATCGGGACGGCGAAAATCACCGAGAAGGAGAAGAGGGGAGTGGTGCATCATTTGCTCGATGTGCTCCATCCCGATGAAGAGGCGACGATCGCGTGGTACAAGGAGGAAGCGACGAAGGTGATTGCCGATTGCCATCGAAGGAAAGTCGTGCCGCTCTTGGTGGGAGGATCGATGCTCTACATTTCCGCCGTGGTCGACGGACTGGATCCGCTCCCCAAAGCAGATCCCGCACTTCGCAAACGCATCGAAGAGGAGTATGACAAAGACGACGGTTGGACGCTCTTTGAGAAGTTGGAGAAGATCGATCCCGCCACCGCGCACGCATTTGATAAGCAGAACAAAGTCTACGTCGTCCGCGCGATGGAGCTCTACGAGATGACGGGTATCGCACCATCGAAACTCAAAAAGACGATCCCGCCGCCGTATCAAACGTTGATGTTGGGGCTTCGTTGGCCGCGGGAAACGATCGTCAAACGCATCGATGAACGTGTGCGGCAGATGCTGCGATCGGGTTGGATTGAGGAAGTCGAGGGATTGATGGATCGTGGCTACGGTCCGCAGCATCCCGGCATGAAAAGCCACGGGTACAAGGAAATCATGATGTGGCTGTCATCGGAAGAGCGTCACATCGATGAATTGGCCGATGTCATAGCGCGTAAGACGCGTGCTTATGCAAAAAGGCAGATGACGTGGTGGGATCAAGAAGAGAGGGTTTTGTGGATGGGTGCGATGCAGATGATTGGCTCATGAGTGTTATTTTTGCGTCGGAATGATTGCATAGTTTGTTCCATTGGTGATTACTGTTGCTTGGGCTGCATTTGCAACCATCTTGAATGCATTTCCAGAGTCCAGAATCACTGTTCCGCCATTCCGCAAACAGTGCATGGCAAAACGTGTGATTTGATGTTGCATGGATTGCACACAATGATAATTCCCATTTGGAATAAATACCCTCATCTCAGGTGCAATGATAGTGCCTAATTCATCACGTGGTTGAAGGGGTGCCACAATGCATGGTCGTTGATTTTCATTCGCCTTATCAACTGTATCTTGGATTGTGCATGCACTGTATACGGGGAGATGCAATCCTTCTTGAGGTGTCTTCCCCAAGACTCTTACCATTCTTTCAGTTTGGTTCGGTCCGATGTTATATGCAATTCGCTCTTCCTCTGTAACGAGACACATCTGGGCGAAGCGTCGCACTTGATAAAGGAGTGGCTTGATGGCTGTTTTCGTCTCTATTAAGCCGAATTCCATTTGGAGTGCATCGTCAACAGAGAACTGGTTGCTTTCCCGGAAATCCCGATGCATTCGTTGGGTGGCATCCAGACTACCGAAAGCAGACACGTGGCGTGATCGGAGGCTGAACATATCATTGGACACTCTTCCGCCAGTAAAATTTACTGGGTAGTGTAACTGAGCATTTTTATCGTATACATCTATGTACAATTCTTCATTTTGATTCGGATGTTCTGTCATACTGCCTTGATAATAATCGGCAAATCGTGTTTGATAATTCGGAACGATCAGGTGATGTACTTTGTGAGGATCGTAGCCATTTTTTTCCAACCTTGCATGTTTAACGAGCGCCTGATCATGACATTGTGCGCGTGTTTCATCGATCGTTTTATCGATAGTTTCAAGAGTGCAAGAAGGGCTGGGCATAGTATCTACATTGCCAATCCAATCTGACCAACCCTGGCTTGTGCGTACCAATGCTTCGTTTGTACCTGCATTTGAAAGTATTCGTCTTAAGAAGGTGCGTTGTCTGTTTGTAAGGCTCTTTCCAGATTCCAATGTGATAAATGGTGGGATGTATTTGCGAAGCTTTCTATCATCAATGAAATGTTCATAGATCGCAGGTTTGCTCCCGCGTGCTCTGATTGCGGATTCCAATGCGCTATTCATGCTAATACTAAACATTATAGTTTATTATCCGTCAATGTCCATCTAAAACTTAAACACGTCGTGCTCCTTTTCGATTCTCTGCTTCATCTGCCAGAGCTGCTCGATCATCGTTTGCAGCTGCGGTGATGCATTCGGCGTGTGAGTTGATCGATAAAATCCTTCGATCAGGCGCAGCTGCTCGGCGAGGTTCATGAGCGCGAGGTCGACTTTGTCCCGCCATTCCTCCGACAATGCGTCGTAGACGTCATGCTTCAGGAATGTCTGCGGATCGGACGCATCGATTTCCTTGCGATCAAGCATGCCGATGATGGTTTTCAGAAAGTCGGCGTGTTCATCATCCATGTCTCCCGCGATGGCTTTTCCTGCCTGTTTCTGCTTCTCCTCCGGGAGGTTGCCATTCGTGCCCATGAGCGTCGTGAAGTCGGTCACGGGTTTGATTGTAGAATGGAAATGAGAAATGCAAAATGAGAAATGCAAAATGGACCCTGAACATGAGAGATTCGAATCGAGAAACGAGTAAACGAGAAACGAGCAACAAATTTCGCAAGTGGACGTCCGTACACTCCCTGCTATACTTGAGCCGCATGAAACTCTCCACGCCGCTTAGCTCGGTCCTTCGGACCACCGACGATCACATCGTCGCACTGCAGGGCATGGGGCTTCATACAGTTGAGGATTTGCTTCTGTATCTGCCCCGGGCACATGAGGATTTGAGCCGGATCATCCTGCTTCGGGATGTGCCGCTTGAGGAAAAGGTGTCGGTGCGCGGCACGGTCGGCGCGCTGAAGATCACGCGTTTACGGGGCGGAAGGGTCATCGTTTCGACGATCTTCACCGATACGGAGGGAGCGACGGCGGAAGCGCAGTGGTTCAATCAACCGCATGTGAAACGCATGCTGCCCGATGGCAGCGAAGTGGTGCTCACCGGAAAATTAACCGAGAAGCGCAATCGTTTGCTGTTTCAGAGCCCGCAGTTTGAAATAGCGGGACAACGACCACTCGTCCATGCGGGGCGTCTGGTTCCCATCTATCCGCAGCACGACATCATCAATACCAAATGGTTGCGGGAGAAAATCGTGTTGCTGAAGGATGCGATTGTGCAATTTTCAGAAACGCTTCCCCTCGAGGTGCTGCAGGAACACGATCTGATGGGTCGCAGCGAGGCGATTGCGGCGATGCATTTCCCGGAGAATCCCGCGCAGGTGGAGCGCGCGCAGCATCGGATGACATTCGAGGAAATGTACCGGGTCCAGTTGGACGCGCTGGAACGCAGGAAGTTGTGGCAAGGGGAACATCAAGATCGTCTTGCGGTGCCGATGGACGTGGAACTGATCAAAGCGTTTTTTAGGAGTCTGCACTTTGCGCCGACAGCCAGTCAGAAGATCGCAATCTATGAAATTCTTCGGGATATGGAGAAGGGGATCGCGATGTCACGACTCTTGGAGGGGGACGTTGGATCGGGCAAGACGCTGGTTGCGACGGCCGTGATGGCGACGGTGATGAAGGCTCGGGGGCAGTGCGCGCTCATGGTTCCGACGGAAGTGCTTGCCAAGCAGCATGCGCAGGGCATCGCACGCCTCCTCATCGATCTGCATGCATTCATTCGAACGCAGACGGGCAAGGAACCGTTCCCCCGCCCCAACGTCGCGCTTCTCACGGGTTCTACTCCCGCGGGGGATGCGCTCATGATCAAGCAAGGATTGCAGAACGGTACCATCGATATTGTCATCGGAACGCATGCGCTCATAGAGGAGGGCGTCCGGTTTCATGATCTACGGCTCGTCATTGTGGATGAACAGCATCGTTTCGGAGTGCAGCAACGTGCACGACTCAAGGAGAAAGGAAATCCTCATTTTCTGGCGATGACGGCAACGCCCATTCCGCGGACGCTCGCGCTCACGGCGTACGGCGATCACGATCTTTCTGTGCTTCTGGAAAAGCCCGGTCAACGTAAACCCATCAGTACGAAAGTGGTTGCTCCCGCGGATCGCAAGACGGTGGAACGCTGGATTGATCATCAGATCGGTGAGGGGAGACAGGCGTTTGTGATCTGCCCGCTCATAGAGGAATCCGAAGCGGAGGAGATCAAAGATGTGAAAAACGTGGAGCAGGAAGTTCTTCGTTTGAAACAAGGTTTTCCGCATCGGCACATCGCCATGCTGCACGGTCGCATGATCCCCAAGGAAAAAGAAGCAATCCTGCAGGCGTTTCGCGATCGCGCATTCGATTTGCTCGTGTCCACGTCCGTCATCGAAGTGGGTATCGATATTCCCAACAGCACCATCATCGTGATCGAAGGCGCGGAGCGATTCGGCCTTGCGCAACTGCATCAGTTTCGCGGCCGGGTGGGACGCAGCGATCATCAGAGCTATTGCTTCCTGTTCACCACTACGCCGGAGCAAGCCAGGTCGCCGAGACTCCGTGCGATGGAGCAGTACGATTCAGGATTCCAACTGGCGGAGATCGATCTCACATTGCGCGGGCCCGGAGCGCTCTTCGGGCTGCGTCAGAGCGGCTTGCCCGATTTTCGATTCCCGCACCTCTTCCAACCGGAATTGGTGATGAATGCACGAAAGGCTGCGGAGAAAATGACGGGGATATCGGCACCCCGGGCTGCGTAGCGGTCAAATCAAGAAGGTGTTGTGCCGTCACCACATTGGGGTAGAATGCACTGGTTTCCCCCTTCTTTTCCCATGGCAGACGATCAGTCATCGCAGGATCTCGCCTTCGTGCCGCTGCGCCCGGGCGATCCCGTTCCGTCGGAAGGACTGGATCCTTCGCAGGTGTTCGCCACACCTCCGCCTCCTCCTTCGCAACAGCCGGCGGGTGGGATGGCGGGCGACGGATCTCCGCAAGGTCAAGTCCAGGGACAGACGGGTGATGATGGGACGGGTGGTGCCATGCCGCCGCAGGATGCCGGCCCGCCTCCGCCGCCTCCCGGTACGGTGGCGACCAAGGAGATGGGGTACGATGATGAGGATATTCGCGTGCTCGGAGAAGTCGGCGACTATCGTTTTGCGTCCGTTACCGATCGGCTCACCAATGACCATATCACGGTGCCCGCCCATCCGCAGACGCAGTTTGACGAGCAGGTGTTTCTCTCGTATCTGCGCGGGTCCATCTCCCTCACGCGTGACGAGAAGTGGCGCATCATCCAGGCGATACCCAAGCTCAGCCAGTTTCAGGTCGATGAACTGCAGAAAATTCTGGATGAGGAACGTCGCAAATTCAGCGAGCTCTCGCCCAAGCACCTCTCGCAGCTCATGAAGCTGGAGCAGAAGCATGCGCAGGATTGGGTGGATCTGCAGTCGGCGTTCGTGCAGCAGGTGACGCAGCAGCAGGAAGCCAGCCAGGCGGATGACATTCGGAAGCAGTTGGGACTCTGATGAGTGATGAGTGGTGAGTGGTGAGTGATGAGTGCTTGAAGATCAGGCATTCAAATGAAACAGGACCATCAATGCAACGAAGAGCGTACTCAGGAGGAATCCTTTGATCACGCCTCCGCCCAGTACGCGATGGATCGATGTGAGCAGGAGGAAGAGGAACGTCCCGAAGGTGAAGCGCAGAACGACGGAGGAGGTGAAGAGTCCTTCCAAAAACGGGATGTCCGAGGGAAGTTTGTCGTTTCGTTGCAGTGACCCGAGGAGATAGATGAGCCCGTACCACGCAAGCAGCCATCCGGCGAAGAGACGCAGCGTATCGAGCAGCGGGACGTACCGCGGCGTGAGTTCCTGTGTGAGAGCGGGCGATACGTCGGATTGTTTGGCGTCCGCATCGGTGACTGTCCAAGGCAGCGGTGCTCCCGCAAATCCCACGATGGTCGGTGCGCCTTCTTCACGCTGCAGTTCTTCCACAAACAGATGCTTCTTGCGAAGCTGTTCCCGCGCTTCCTCCGCCGTCGCCGCCGTGACGTTGCCGCGCTCCAGCGTTCCTTCCGTCGTGCGCGCGATGTACGAAAATGATGGCATGGCGGCAGTGTAGATCAGCTTTCCGACGGACGCACGCCGGCGGTGATGAAGCGTACAGCCTGTTCCAGTACCGCTGGTCCGCGCACTTCGAAGTGGCGACCTCCTTCCCAGGAGCGGTATCCCACGACCGTGTCTCCCGATACCGTCACCTGTCCGTCCGTCGTTCCGGCTGCTTCCACCGTGCCGTTCATCAGATTGACGACGAGCGGTCCCTCTCCCAAATTATTCATCTCCAGGGGGCCGATTTCGACGTGCCAGAGCGCGGTGGCGGTGGCGCCGAAGGATTTGAAGTACCAGTTCTTGTGTACGGGTATGCAGTATTTCCAGTGGGTGGAGCAGTACTCCAAGGTCCAGTTGGACGGATCCGCATTGACTTTCGACATGGTGAGAGCTTTCTCCGTCAGTTCATCGGATGCTTCCCACGGCGCGACGGATGATGCCTGTTGTGCAACGGAGCTAACGGGTCGGGGGCTGGCCACAGGTGCTGTGGAAGAGGGGATGGAAGGGAGGGAGGCAACCGGCACATCCGAGATTGCCGATGATTCCGAGGCAGCCGAGGATTCCGAAAGAACCGACGATGCTTGAGATGATGATGCGGACAAGACGCGGATGTTTTGCACGCGCATGATCTGGCCGCCTGCTTCCACGGTGGGACGGATGGAGCCGAGAACTTCCACACGCTCGCCGAGATAGTTATCCATGGTTATCGCATCGCTCTCCAATAAAATGAATCGTCCGTCATCCAACGTGAGACGATGGGTGCCCTGCATGTAAATGGTGACGCCCGCTTCCTGCAGCGTTCCGCGATACAAGACATTGTTCGTTTCGCGGATGGCTTCCGAGGATGCCTGGTTTTCCTCTTCCTCCGGAGGGAGTACGGGAGGGGAGCATGCGATGGTGAAGACGCTGAGGCCGATAAGGACCAGGAAAGGTAAGTGCTTCATAGGAAATCATAGTCGGAAATGAGAGACGCCAGTATAGCGCGAAGAGGGGAGATGCAATAGGAGGGACGAGGTTTGTTAGTCACAAAACACCACTATGCTCGTTCTCTGTCACGTGCGTCTATTTACCATCATTGCATTTCGTCGCTGCGAGCGATGTGGCGGAGAGAGTGGGATTCGAACCCACGGTCCGCTTGCGCGGACACCTGATTTCAAGTCAGGCGCTTTCGACCACTCAGCCATCTCTCCGCCTCCAGTATAGCGCAATGATTTCCTACAGATCGAGTCCGTTTCGCACCGCTCCCAACTGTTCCCGCAATTGATCGTTTGAGGGGATCTTATTTGGGGGACACGTGCGCTTTGCCCAGGTGTCGCGTAGATGATCCAGCGCGGATGTGTCTTTCGTCAGGGAATCGATGAGCGGGAGGACGGAAGGATAGAAACGACTCTGCCGCGCGTTTTGCAGCAGTGCGTACACCGATGTCACGAAGGCATCTTCCCCGCCGCAGACTTCCGTGCGGATGGCATCCCGGATGGCATTGAGGACGCTGTCGAGATCCAGACCCGCGAAGAAGAGAAGATCTTCGGCTTTTGCGGAAGGAAAGTATTGATTCAGCCCCAAGCGCCGCAGGGAGCAGGGGAGTTGGAAATCCGCGATGACATCCGCCACTTGTGATGCAAGGCCGCCTTCCGTATTGTGATCTTCCAGTACGAGGAGATGCTGTGTTTCGAACGCCGCGCGAATAATGGGTTGGGCGTCCAGCGGACGGATGCAGGCGACATTGAGCACGCGGATTTGGATGCGTTCGTCTTTCGGCGATGCACTCAGTTGGTCGGCGGCTTGGATGGCCGTGTGCACCATGGAGCCCGTCGCGATGATCGTGAGTTTGTCGGTTGCGTCGCCCGCGCCACGAATGCGATCGGCGGTTCCGTGGAACGCGTAGCTTTCATCGTAGAACACGGCGCCATCTTCCCGGGTCACTTGCGGATGATCGGTGCGGGGAGAAAAAACAAAAATGCTTTCTGATCCCTCCGCGATCATTTCCATTCCTTTCTCCGCCATGGCAGCCGCTTGATTGCTGTCCGCCGGCATCCACACTTGCGTGTTGCGGAAGGGGAGATTCAAATAGTTTTGCTCCTGATGCGTTTCGCCGTCTTCGCCGACGCTCAATCCGACGTGCGTGCAGTCATGCAGCACCGCGCATTTGGTGTGCCCGCAGTTGATATCGATGAGGCGGGCGGAGGCACGCGCTTCATTGGTCGTAAATGCGCCGAAGGTGTAGGTGACGGGCAAAAGGCCGACTTGTCTCATGCCGGATGCCATCATCAGCATGTTTGCTTCCGCCACTCCCACGTTGATCACCCTGTCGGGAAATTCCTTCTGCACTTTATCAAACCCGCCCGATCCCGCGAGATCGGCGTGTAAGACGATGATGCGATCATCGGCTTTCATCAGATTTTTCAAGTGAGTCGCACCGAATTCTTTGCGCGCAGCGGCGGGTTTGTCCGTAACGGTGCGGGCGTAATTGGATGCGGCAAGATTCCAAGGAAGGGACGAGTTGTGAGTTGTGAGTTGTGAGTTGTGAGTGAATCTTCTGCGATACTTTTCAAAGGTCTTTACTGCATCATCCAACGGCGTGAGTTCCGCGAGTGCTCTCTTCGCTTCGTCATTTGTGAGCGGAGCTCCGTGGTAGTTTTTGGAGCCGGTGTTCGATCCTTCCTCCATGAAGGAGATGCCGTGACCCATCGTGGTGTAGTAGCAGAGGAAGATCGGTCGACCTTTCCCGATCAGTGCATCTGCTTGGTCAAGAGCCGCTTCCACCTGCGCGGGGTCATTGCCGTTCTGCACTTCGATGACGTGCCAACCCGATGCATGAGCAATGGACGCGAAATCCGATGCCATGGTTTTTGAGGGCCTATCGGAGAGCTGAATGTCGTTGAAGTCACCATGTACGATGAGATTGTCTGCGTGCAGCGCCGATGCGAGACGGAAGGCTTCCATGATTTGTCCTTCCTGGGCATCGCCATCGGCCATGAGGACATCGACTTTGGGGATTGGGGATTGGGGATTGGGGATTTGGTGCTTTTTCTGAAGGTACTGCAAGCCGAAGGCGGCACCGAGTGCATTGCTCACACCTTTGCCGAGCGGTCCCGTTCCAAACGGTATGTCGCCGATGCCTGCTTCGACGTGGCCAGGCAATCCTTCCGCCGTGCGAAACGTTTCAATGATGGATGCGGGATTCGCCAGGCGTTCATCAGTGCCCTCTCTTCCAAAAAGCCACTGCAACGTGTAGGCAAGCAAGCTGAGATGGCTGGCACTGTATCGCAACGGTTGATCAACTTTGGGATCACGTCGTTTGCTGACGCAGTAGGCGAAGGTGAATGCAGAGAGGGGTCCGCCGGGATGCCCCGATTGGTGCTCTACCGGCGCGCGTACCGCGATGTGTCGCATGATGGTGTGCGCCGCGTCGTAGGCCGTTTGATCTTCTTGCGAGAGGGGTTTGGCTTGTTTCGGACCGATCCACATGTGTCCGCCACGTTCCGATGCCGCTAGGACTCTCTGGCACGAAAGCGGAACGATCGTAGGGTCTTTGCCGATGAGGGAGGAGGTGGCGGGGCGGGAGGGCATGGGAGTAACGGAGTAACGGAATAACGGAGTAACGGAATAACGGAGTAACGGAGTAACGGAGTAACAGAGTAAAGGAGTAAAGGAGTAACAGGGTTCAGAAGAGAGTATGGCAAGAAATGTGCGATTGGAGAAGCGGTTTCCGCAGTTGATCAAAGGTGTATGATGGCGACGATTTTCCCCCTACTCGTATGAAAGTTCTTAAATTCGGTGCAGTCTGGTGTCCCGGCTGTCTGGTGATGAAGCCGCGATGGAAGGAAATCGAGCAGGAGATGCCATGGTTGCAGACGCAGTACTTTGAGTATGACGATTCTCTTGAAACGGCGAAGAAGTATGATGTGACAGAAGATCTGCCTGTCTTCATTTTTCTCGATCGTGATGACAAGGAATTCCTGCGCCTCAAAGGTGAAGTCTCCAAAGAAGAACTCGTTCGTATTCTTTCCGAGCATAAAGACAGATGACCGTTTTTCGTCGCATCTTCCTCGGTATTGCTTTTCTCTGCGTTGTTCTCTTCCCCGTATTCGCATCCGCGCAGCGGACGGTTCCGGTCTATTTCTTTTGGGGAGACGGATGCCCGCATTGCGAGAATGAGTGGGAATTATTCCGGTCGATCGAGGATCGGTACGCGACTGCCATTCATGACTATGAGATCTGGAATGATCGTGAAAACGCTTTGCTGCTTGGATCGGTCGCGCAGGCGCTGGGAGAGAGGGTGAGCGGGGTGCCGTTCACGGTGATCGGCGATCAAGTGTTCATGGGATTTTCTTCGGAGCAGACGGGTCGTGCCATCATCGAACGGATTGAAACATGTCTGCGTGACGGCTGTCCTGATTCCGTCGCATCCATCGTGCGGAATGCAGAGAGTGCGGATGAAGAGCGCGCGACGGGCAAACCTGCATTGCAGCCGGGGGGCACGGAGAATGATCCGTTCATTCTCTCTCTTCCTTTCCTCGGGGAAGTCGATGTGATGCGCTATTCGCTGCCGGTGCTCACCGCCATCCTTGCCGCGCTCGACGGATTCAATCCGTGCGCCATGTGGACGCTGCTCTTCCTCCTCAGTTTGTTGATCGGCATGGAAAACCGCATGCGCCGCTGGACGTTGGGAATCGCTTTTCTCGTCGCATCCGCAGCGGTGTATTTCACATTCATGGCGGCATGGCTCAATGTGATTCTCTTCCTCGGATTCCTTTGGTGGATTCGCACGGGCATCGGGATCATCGCGTTGGGCGGTGGTGCGTACTATTTGAAGGAATACGTCACGAACAAGGATGGTACGTGCAAGGTGACGGGCGGAGAGCGCCGGCAGCGCGTTTTTCATCGCATTCGCGACATCATCCATGAACGATGTTTTTGGCTGGCATTTGTCGGCATCATACTGCTGGCTTTTGCGGTGAATCTCGTCGAACTCATCTGCTCTGCGGGATTGCCCGCCGTGTACACGCAGGTGCTGGCGCTCAATGATCTTCCGTCCTGGCAGTACTACGCATATTTGCTCCTCTACATTCTGATTTTCTTGCTCGATGATCTCTTCGTCTTCTTCGTGGCGATGATGACGCTGGAGGTGACCGGCGTGACATCGAAGTACGCGCGTTTCTCGCACCTCATCGGTGGTCTCGTCATGCTCGCCATCGGCGTTCTGCTTATCTTTAAGCCGGAGTGGTTGATGTTTGGATAACACTCAATTGATAGGGTATTCTTTCGATATGAAGAATGTTTCTATACTTGGTCAGTCGTATTCGTCGTTCAGCTCCATCACAAAAATATTTATAAGTGTTTTTCTGATGGTAATTTTTGTTCTTGCCGGTTTTCGCTTCGTAATGCCATTGGCTGATTATGCATTGTCCTCATTTCAATGGATATTTGATTATTACCCTGAAGATGTGGATCCAGTGTACTTTTTATCTCTGATTGTGGCAGATCTCTTGTTTGCTGTTTCCATGACAGTGTTCGTTCTTCGAATTTTTGGGACACGGTTATCAAATGCAATTGTTTGGATTTGCATCAGTTATGTGCTCCTCATATCTTTCACTTGGCTGATTTTCTTAGTTGGATTTTGGATAGTGTGATATCGGCGGACTTGTGATGCTTTGGATCGGACTGCTGCTGGATTTGAGTCGGAGTGGTTGATGTTTGGGTGAAGACGAATGAATAATTGATCATTGATAATGAAGAATTGAGGATGGAGGAAATGGAGGAGGTGAGGGGGTGAGGAGGGTTGAGACGGATGTTGTGTAAATGATATTTTTGGTTTATGGTATGCGATGTTACTCTTTCCCCATGATTAATATGGAAAGTCCTGAGATAAGACTGACTGATGCAGAATTGGTTGAATTAGCTGAAACACTTGTGAGATTTCCTGATGCACCTGCGCAGCCCGGAGTGATGACTGTTGATGAAGCGGTGAATGAGGTTGTTGACCGTGTGTTGTACTTTGGCCTTGATCTTAATGGTCTTTCTCCCGAACTGAGTAGTTTGGTTATAAAGACAGGAGATATCGGAGCATGATCTATGTTTTCTTGTTTTCAAGGGTATCTCACTATCATCATCCTCTTCTCTCCATTCTCAATCGTCTCCTTGCTTCCCGTCCAATCATGGATCGCATCCATGATCACGGATTTTCGGTAGGAATAGTATTCGCCGCGGCGCGTGCCGACGTCGTGCGTCAGGAAATTCTTTGCATCGTAACCGACGATGACGAGCATATGGTACGGAGGGCCGTCACCCGAGTAGTAGGGGTTTCCGAGCATCCGGCCTGCCAGTGGCACGATGACGGGAATGCCCTGCGCAAGTTCCGCTTCGATTCGTTCTGTCGTAACTTCCGTGTTCTCCACGATGGTGGATTCGTAGCCGTAGTACTCCCGCGCGACGATTGCCAATTTCTCAATGCGAATGTCCTGCGGAAGGCCGCGCAGTGTTTCCCACTCGACGAGATCTAGAATGGATTGCTGCATGACTGATATGTCGAGCGGTTGTTTTGAAAGATAGTGATGCACGAGGATCAACGACGCTTCCTCGCAGGCTTCCTGAAACGGATCACCCCAGTCGCCGGTGGGGGCTTGGGTGGCGAACGGGAGAACGATTCTGACGGAAGGGGGAAGGGCGTCGGGAGCGGACGACACAGTTGCATCCGACCCGCCCGAACGATCCGACCGTTCGGATCGGGCGGGGGAATCCGATGAAACCGAAGCAACCGAGGGGTCAAGGCGTGGTGAGGAAGGCAAGGAATCAATGGACGAAGAAGAGACGGAAGCTTTATCGATACGGATGGGTTCGGTGAGTATCGTTGCTTGTTGCGCGGTGCAGGCCGCAAGGAGCAGCAAGGAGCCGACGGTGACGAATGCGAATCGCATGGGAGGGTATCATCCAAACTTCGGAGTGATTGCGCAAGTCTCCACAGGTAATTTCGTGCGCAATGTATTGTTCTCTCCTATAGTGTCCGCGTTCCCTCATCTTGTATGAAACTCTTCCTTGATACCGCCAACGTCGACCATGTCCGGGAGATCGCAGCTTTGGGCATTCTCGACGGCGTCACGACCAATCCGTCCCTCGTTTTGAAGGAGGGGAAGGATTTCAAGGAAACGGTGCTCGCAATGTGTGAGCTCGTCAAAGAAGTGAGCGCGCAGGTGACGGCAACGGACGTTGAGGGGATGAAGACCCAAGCATTGGAATATGCGGGTTGGCACAAGCACGTTGTGGTGAAGGTGCCGATGACGACCGAGGGGCTCAAGACCGTGCGGTTTCTCTCCGGAAAGCAGATCAAGACGAATGTGACGCTCGTCTTTTCCGTTCCGCAGGCGATTCTCGCGGCGAAGGCCGGCGCGACGATGATCAGCCCGTTCGTCGGCCGCATCGACGATACCGGTGGGGACGGTATGCTCCTGATTGCCGATATCTTGGAAGCATGGCGTCACTACGATTTCGACACGCAGGTGCTCGTCGCGTCCGTGCGCAAGCCGGAACACGTTACGCGCGCCGCGACGATGGGTGCGCACATCTGCACCATACCGTTTGCCGTATTTCAACATCTTTCTCAGCATCCTCTGACGGATGCCGGTCTGAAGAAATTTCTTGATGACTGGGAAAAAACGAAGCAATCATGACCATGCATCTTGGCATCGTCGGCCTGGGGACCATGGGCGCAAATCTTGCGCGGAATGCAGCGAGAAACGGAGCGACGGTCGCCGTCTACAATCGGACGCCTCAGAAGACGGATGCGTTCGCGGCCGAGTACGGGAAGGAAGGGACATTCATTCCATGCAAGACATACGCGGAGCTTGCGCGTGCGCTGCCATCCCCTCGGTCGATTCTGCTGATGGTGAAAGCCGGACCGGATACCGATGCGGTCATCGAGGACCTTCTGCCACATTTGGAAAATGGAGATTGCATCATCGATGCGGGAAACAGTCATTATCGGGATACCGAACGACGAGAAAAGTTTTTGCGTGAGCAGGGGATTGCGTTCATCGGGATGGGGGTGAGCGGGGGGGAAGAAGGTGCGTTGAAAGGCCCCAGTATGATGCCGGGAGGTGACAGAGCAGCAGTGGAACGCTTGATGTCGCTCTTCTCCGCAATGGCCGCGGAGGACGGAGACGGTGGTACGTGTATCGCGTACATGGGATCGGGCGGCGCGGGGCACTTCGTGAAAATGGTGCACAACGGCATCGAGTACGGCATCATGCAGCTGATCGCGGAGACCTACGACGTTCTGAAACACGTGGGCGGATTTTCCAATGAACAACTGGCAGAGACGTTTGCTGCCTGGGACAAGCAACCGGGATTGTCATCGTTTCTCATCGAGATCACTGCGGATATTTTTACAAAGAAAGATACGGAAACGGGCGCAGATCTTATTGATATGATCAAAGACGGTGCCGGGCAGAAGGGGACGGGGAAATGGACGACGGAGGCGGCAATGACCCTGGGAGAGGCGACTCCCACCATCGATGCGGCGGTAACTGCACGCATTCTTTCCAGCAGTCCCCGGCGGATTGCGCGCAATCGGTCAAAATTCCCGGCGGAACTGGTGCAGCAAGATATTCCTGCATCCGCCACCGTGCAGGAGTGGATGGCAGCGGCACTGGAATGTTCCTTCATCTGTACGTACAATCAGGGATTCCATCTGATCGAACGCGCATCTGAAACATTGGGTTGGAACGTATCTCTGGCGGAGGTTGCCCGCATCTGGCGTGGCGGGTGTATTATCCGTTCCTCGCTTCTTCCCACATACCAGCGAGCCTGCAATCCGAACGAGACAGAAGCAGCCCTGGTTGTAGAACAGGAAATTATTGGTCGTTTCGCAGATGGGCGGCAGGAGCAGTGGAGGTCACTCGTGTGTCTCGCGCAATCACAAGGGATTCCCATTCCGGCACTCGCCGCCACGCTCAGCTATTACGACACCATCCGGAGTGATCATCTCCCGCAGAACCTCATTCAAGCTCAGCGCGATTACTTCGGCGCACACGGGTTTGAGAGGATGGATAGAGAAGGAGTTTTTCATGGTGCATGGAAGTAGATTTTCCACCTTTGTCTGTCGCAACAAAGGTGGAGCCAAAATGCGACCGCGCGCAACAACCTCTCCGCCCGCCCCGCGGCTCAACGTTTTCGTCTTCCAAGGCTTCAGACGAAAACGTCTCGCAAACGCTGCGGGGCTTCCTCTTCACCCCCCGTGCGCGCGGACCCCTCCGTCATGCGTCAAGATAGATCTTGTCTCCTCTCACTGTGGGGGAGAGGTCGAGGGCGAGGGCATTTTCAATTATTCATTATCTATTTCATTCATCACCAGCAGCGCCGCTCCTCTCGTCGCCGCGTCTTTCAGTTTCCGGATCGCAAATTGCGGCAGGGGAGTATCACGAAGTGTCCATTGCAGCATTTCCGTATGAATGGCGGGCAGATAGGATTCCAGTGCGCGGCCGGTGCTTCCGCCGAAAACGATAATGGACGGATTGAGCACGTACGTCAGATTGGTGCATAACCATGCCGCTTCTTTGATGATGGAGGGATGGAGAAATGCGCAGGCCTCTCCCGCCAGCAGATCTTCCGGTTTTTTCGCCGCTTCGCAACGTTTTTTCATCGCTGTACCTGAGAGGAATTGTTCCGTTTCGCCACGTCGGTCATCGGTCGCGTACGGCGGTTGACCGGGCAGGAGGAGCGTGTGACCCAGTTCGCCCGCGCAACCACTCGAGCCCTCGAATAGTTTTCCATCGATCACGATGCCGCCTCCCACGCCCGTGCCCATGGTGATGCCGACGACGACGTCGTGCCCCTTACCGGCACCTTCCAATGCTTCCGCCAGCGCGAACGTTTGCGAATCATTGCCGACTGAGACGCGCAGACCTGTCTTTTGCTCGAGCAGCGCTTGGAGATGCGTGCCTTCCGCGCCCGGAATATTGGGAAGTCGAAGAATGATGCCGTCGGGTTGCTTCACGAATCCCGGGACACCGATGCCGATGGCGGCTGCTTCATCCGTGTGCAGTTCCTCTATGAGGCGCAGGACATCCTGCAGCACCGCAGAAAATCCCTCCGACGCACGCGTCTGAATGGTCAATTGTCGGATGGGTGTGCGATGGTCGTCGTCATACAAAGCCGCGATGCATTTGGTTCCGCCGATGTCGATCGCAATGATGTGACGCCGTGTCATGCGGGCGACTGTACCACGAGCCGGTGCGCCGCGATACGTTCATACATTTTGTGGAGATAATGAGTGACAAATACGAGGGGTTGTATTAGCATTCTTGGTTCCTGCCCATTCCCCCTATTCATCTATGAGTCGTGCTGTTCAATCATCGGCTCGAAAGTTGGAATTTAAGGAAGCCTACGACGCGTATGCCGAGGCGATCGTTCGGCATTGTCAGTATCGCGTGTTTGATCGCGAACGCGCGCGCGATCTTGCGCAAGAAACATTTACGCGCACCTGGATGTACATGTTGCGCGGTGGCGAAATTCGTAACATGCGGGCGTTTCTGTATCGCATAGCGAACAATTTGATCATTGATGAATCGCGCAAGCAGCGGGAGTCGTCACTGAATCATTTGCAGGAACAGGGATTCGATCCCGGCCAGGACGATGATGCCGATCGGACGCGTGCGCGTATCGATTCAAAACCCGTTCTCAAGGCACTGAGTAAGATCGACAATCGCTACCGTTCCATTCTCGTCATGCGGTACGTGCACGGACTGCCTCCGCGCGATATCGCACTGCGCACCGGGGAATCTTCGAATACCGTCTCGGTGCGTATCTATCGCGGTCTGCACCAGCTGCGCTCCCAACTCGATGCAAACAGGGTTTGATGTCATGCGTGGTGTATCATGCGGTTCATGGCCGCCACCCGCGCATTCTTTCGTCCCGGGGCACAAGGGAATTCCGGTCCCTATCCCCTCAGCCGTACCAAGCTGCAACTGTTCCTGGACTGTCCACGTTGTTTCCATCTGGACAGACGAACCGGTGTCGTCCGGCCGGACAGTGCGTTTTACTCCCTGAATCTTGCGGTCGATGCGTTGCTCAAGCGGGAGTTTGATTTCTGGCGTCTGCGCGGAGAACCGCATCCCGTCATGCAACTCTTTGGCATCGATGCGGTGCCGCTGCGGCACAGAGATCTTGCCTTGTGGCGCGATACGCCCACGGGCGTCCGTTCCGTCCATCCACAGAGCGGGTTTGAGGTCTTCGGCATCGTGGATGATCTCTGGCAGCATGAGGACGGTTCGATCGTCGTCGTGGATTACAAGGCAACGAGTACGAGCGGACCGATCACTCTCGATGATCGAGACGGGTATAAACGGCAGATGGAGGTGTACCAATGGTTGCTGCGCCGTCAGGGTTTGATCGTTTCGGATACGGCGTATTTCCTCTTCGCCAATGCCAATCGGGAGCGAGAGTCATTTGATCGCAGGCTCGATTTCACGCTCAGCATTCTGCCGTATGTCGGTTCCGATAACTGGGTGGAAGATGCGCTGATCGCCGCGAAGGAGTGCCTGATGACGGACAACCCGCCGGCCTCGTCCGCGGACTGTGCATGGTGCGCATACCGGAGGAAAGCGGGGGAGGAGACGGATAAGCTACACATTGTATAGACTGTCATCCGTATGAAGGTCTCCATTGTCATTCCTTGTTTCAACGAACGGAATACGATTGTTCCTCTTCTGCGAACAATCGAACAAGTGGATTTGGGCAACATGCAGAAGGAGATCATTCTGATCGATGACTGTTCGATCGACGGAACGAGACAGGTGCTGCGGGAGATCGAAAAACAAACCTCGCATACCGTTTTGTATCATGATGTGAATCGTGGGAAGGGGAGTGCTCTCCGGACAGGATTCCAACGAGTGACAGGTGATGTTGTCATCGTTCAGGATGCGGATTTGGAGTACGATCCCCGAGATTACCCGCAGCTTCTCCGGCCGATCCAAAGCGGCGCGGCTCAAGTCGTGTACGGATCGCGCGAGCGTAACGAGAAGAATGTCTCCCATTCCGGTTATACGTTTTATGCCGGCGGTCTCTTTCTGACATGGCTGACGAATGCTCTGTACGGATCGTCACTGACGGATGAATCCACTTGCTACAAAGTATTTTCCGCCGAACTGTTGCGTACCATTCCGCTGCAGTGTCGACGATTTGAATTTTGCCCCGAGGTCACGGCAAATATTTTGCGTCGCGGCATTCCCATCGTAGAGGTGCCCATTTCCTACGTTCCTCGGAGCATCAAGGATGGCAAGAAGATCAAATTTCGCGACGGCCTCCATGCCATCTGGACTCTCGTCAAATACCGATTCTTCCGGTAAGGACGCATGTTCCCTTCACCACTGTCGGTTTTCGTCTGGCGGAGAGGGAGGGATTCGAACCCTCGATACGGTTTTACCCGTATACCACATTAGCAGTGTGGTGCTTTCGGCCGCTCAGCCACCTCTCCTTGCGTTCGCAGTATACGGAGGTGTCATGGTGCGGGGAAGGGTAATCCTACAGCTCCAAGATCCCCATGCTGATGGCATCGATATCCACGTCGTCCACTGTGATCACTTGCATCCCGGAGTCATGCAGCGCGAGTGATTGTTCCAAAATCGTCAGGATGTCATCCGAGACCAGAATGCAGCCCATACTGGCATAGCGATTGTCTTTGGCTAAAATTTCTTCGATGTTGGACGTGGCGTGAATGCCGTACTGCGTCCGACCCCATTGTTCGTGATTCAGGCGGAAGAAGCGCCCGGTGTTGCCATAGGTTGCGCGGTCCCCCTGTTTGTACTCCAAGGATTGAATGGTCCATCGGGCCCGGGGAGTGGCTGCGTTGTAGACTTTTCCGATGTAGCGCACCGTGCGACGCTGCCCGGTCCCCACGGGAAAGGATGTATAGAATCCGTCGAGACCGATCAAGTAGCCGCGATTATTCCGTATGTCGACGATCAGTCTGTCCTTGGCTTTGGGTACCCATGCGTCAGGTTGCACGTAGGGTGAGGTGAGGATGGGCGCTGCCGCGGAAACCGTATAGCCGAAGAGGAGCGTCAGTAAGAGGTGCAAAGTGTGTTACTATAACTAAAATCACATAGCTGTCAATCACTCGCAATGATGCTGTTTTTGGAGAAAAAGCTCTATACCTCACTATTCTGCCATTTTCTGAGTACAAAATGTGTACAAGAAGGGGAGTACACTGCACGTCGATGCCGGCATCCTCACATCATATTCCCGTTTTGCTCTCCACCGTGCTTGCCTCTCTTGCACCTCAATCCGGAGATAGTGTGCTCGATGCAACCTTGGGGTTGGGCGGGCATGCGGAAGCGTTGCTTCGGGCCACGTCTCCCCACGGCACATTGGTCGGTTTGGACGCCGATGCGAAAAATCTTGCGTCATCGCAGGAGCGGTTGTCTTCATTTGATGGCAGGACCACGTTTTATCACTGCAATTTCGGGAAACTTGCGCAGTTGCAGCTGCCTCCGTTTGACATCATCTTGGCGGATCTTGGTCTCAGTTCGCCGCACATCGATGATCCCGCTCGTGGATTCACCTTTCGTGAGCCTGCTCCCCTCGATCTTCGATTTGATTCCTCGACGGGGATGACGGCGTCGGAGCTTCTTCGTCAGTCCGATGTTTCTGCGATCAAAGTCATTCTGCGAGATTTCGGAGAGCTGTTTCGGGATGCGCATCGCCTTGCGATTACCCTTGCCGGTCAATCGTTTGAGAAGACGACGGATCTTGTGCATGCCGTGGAGCAACTCCTGGGATATCGTGCGAAGCGCATATTGCCGCAAATCTTTCAAGCACTGCGCATCGCGGTGAATGACGAACTTACCATGCTGGACGCTTTTCTCGCGGAGGCGCCGCTCCTTCTCAAACCGGGAGGACGCATCGGCATGATCAGTTTTCACTCGCTGGAGGATCGGCGCGTAAAACAAGCATTTCGGGCGCTATCCACTTCCGTCAAGGATCCGGTGACCGGGCAGGTGGCGGTGCCTGCATCCTTTGTTGAGCTTTCCCGCAAACCGATGGTTGCATCGCCGGAGGAATGCGCGGATAATCCGAGAGCGCGCAGTGCAAAGTTTCGCGTTCTCCGTCGTGTTTCGTCCTGAAGTATTCCTGTGCTCAACCGTCTTCCCCAACGATCGCAGGCTTCCGTGCGCCGTTTGTCCCTCGGATCGCTCGTCGATCAGGGGACGGTGCTACTGATGGCGGCCATTGGCTCTCTGATTTTGCTCCTGGCGCTTCTCATTCTTTTCCACGAGAACGCCAACGCCACCAAGGGCTACCGTCTGCGCACATTGGAGTACGAACGGTCCAAGTTGTTGCTGGAAAAAGAAGTATTGAAGATGCAGATTGCCGAGGAGCAATCACTGGAGACGCTGCAACAGGACAAGCACATTGTCAGTATGCCCCCGGCGCGCAGACCGCGATACGTGGACGGGGAGCGGGAGGTGGCAATGAAGAATCACCGGAACGCAGAGTAAGGATCTACAAAGACGATCGTGTTTGTTGAGCGTAGTTGGATATCTAGTTCTCCGTCGAACGTCTCCTCATAACGCCCTTCTGATCTGCACCGTGCGCGCGCTTCCGCCGATGGATTTGGCGTCGGTCACGGCGACGATGGCGGCGGTATCTTCGACGAGTCCCGCCTGGTCCACTGCTTGCAGTGCGCGCTGGAGCGTAATTTCCGGATCTTCATCGTAGGCGATGGTGAGCGGGATGACGCCGTGCGTGAGTTGCAGAGCATGCTTTACTTCCTCCGTTTCGGTGAATGCGATGATGGGAACGCCCGGGCGCAGGGTGCTGATGGCTTGGGCAGTTGCGCCGCTTTGCGTGATGACGAGGATGGCGGGAGCACGCAGGGACACAGCCATGCGAGCGGCGGCTTCCGCCAGCGCTTGACGGTCGCCAAACGCACAGGCAAGAGGCAGCTGATCGTTCCGGTACGGCAGGTTCTTCTCGGTTTCGATGATCACGTGGGCCATGGCTCGGACGGACTCATTGGGGAAGGCACCCGCCGCAGTTTCGGCGGACAGCATCGTTGCATCCGCCCGGGTGGTGACAGCGTGCGCGATGTCGGTCACTTCGGCGCGGGTGGGCATGGGGCTCTTGATCATGCTCTCCAACATGTGCGTGGCGACGATGACAGGTTTGCCCGCCTGCCTGCACTTGGTGACGATTCTATCCTGCACGGCCGGAACGCGTTCGAAGGGAATCTCCACGCCCAAGTCGCCGCGCGCCACCATGACAGCGTCCGATGCCGCGATGATGGCATCGATGTTGTCCACCGCATGCCGCGTCTCCACTTTGGTGATGATGCGCAGATGGCCGCGCTTCTTGCGAATGTGCGCACGCACTTCTTCCACTTCGTCCGCGGTGCGAATGAAGGACAGTGCCACGAAATCCGCCTGTTCCTCCATTGCCATATCCAAATCTTTCCAATCTTCCTCCGTGAGAGCCGGCAGGCTGACGAATGCGCCGGGAAGATTGACGTGGCGACGAGAGCCGATGGAACCCGCATTGCGCGCTTTCCCTACCGCCGCGCCGTCGTCGATCACGTCCACCAAATCGAAAACGATGTTGCCGTTGTCCAGAATGATCGCTTCCGCATCCGTGACGTCTTTCCCGATGAATGGATAGTTCACGCGAATGACAGGCATCGTGCGCTCTTTCGCTTCGGCAAACGTGAACAGTACTTCTTGTCCTGCCGTAATCGCGATGGGTTCTTTGACATCGCTCGTGCGAATATCGGATCCGCGGTTGTCCGTGATGGTGGCGATGGAGAGTCCGTGTCGTTCATTCAGCGCGCGGACCATGCGGACGGCCGTTCGATGCGACTCGTCGTTTCCGTGAGAGAGGTTGATGCGGGCGATGTCCATGCCTTCCTTTGCAAGCGCCAGCAATTTCTCCTCCGTATCGCTGGAGGGACCCAGGGTGCAAATGATTTTTGTGAGACGCATGGACGGGTGAGATGGATGTACTGCACATATCATAGCGGAAATGCCGTTTTTCACCAAGGGAGAGTCTGGAAGGGATTTCTATGGTGTGGTATACTGCTTAGATGCCTCTGCACAAAAAAATGCAGGCGACACTGATAGCACTCAGCATGGGGCTGATTCTCGGTGTCTTCGTATTTCAAGCAGAAATTGCGTTGCGGGATTCCATCGGAAGCAAACAGTGGACGATGCATCGCCAGATTGCATTCGGGTATGGAGAGCCGGTTTGCCCCAACGGCGTGGTCGAAGCCGGGGAGGAATGTGACGATGACAATACCGACAATACGGATTATTGCGTCGGTTCCTGTCAGGATGCCGAGTGCGGCGATACGTACGTGTGTTCCGATGCGCTCACGTGCATCACCGGCCCGACGGGCGGCGTGGAAGCATGTGATGACGGGAACGTTTCGAATTTGGATGCTTGTCTCACTACATGTGCGCAGGCCGCGTGCGGCGACGGGTACGTGGAGACGGGCGTTGAGGACTGTGACGACGGCAATGAAATTCCGGCAGACGGCTGCGAACCGGTGACGTGTACGGTGACGGACGGATATTCCTGCACGGGAACCGCGCCGAGCGTCTGCACGCAAAACAGCTCTTCCAGCGTCGCGTCTTCCTCCGTTGCGCCTGATTCCTCCTCAGTAGCACCCGATTCGTCCTCTGCAGAACCGGATTCCTCTTCCGCAGCTCCGGATTCCTCTTCCGCAGCTCCGGATTCCTCTTCAGTAGCACCCGATTCGTCCTCTGCAGAACCGGATTCCTCTTCCGCCATTCCGGATTCCTCTTCAGTAGCACCCGATTCGTCCTCTGCAGAACCGGATTCCTCTTCAGTAGCACCCGATTCCTCTTCCGCAGCTCCGGATTCCTCCTCCGTGGTCCCTGACTCCTCTTCGCCTTCTTCGGTGCTTGCGCCTTCTTCATCCGAGGCGACGGGCGGCGGTGGCATTGCGGGCGGCCATACCTTTACACCGTATCCAAAGATTCCAGTACAGGACATCACCGTGGGATGCGGCAACGGCATCGTGGAACCGGACGGAGGTGAAGAGTGTGACATCGGGAGAATGAATGGCGTTTCTCCCTCTTGCAGTATTGCTTGTAAGTCGGCGTTCTGCGGTGACGGTATCGTGCAGCCGGAAACGGAAGAGTGCGAGCCGGATCGTGGCGGTGACGGATCCTACGTCCTGCCTCCTTGCGGTGGAAAATTGTGCTTGCCTCCTACCTGCGATGCATCGCAGTGTTATGGTGGCTGCCGTTGGGTGTTTTCTCCGAAGTGCGCCGCCGGACGGAAAACCTCTATGTCTCCCATTCCTTCCGCCGATTTTCGCGCAAGTCTCCTGGGAGGAAGCAATCAGCTGCCGGGAGAGGACGTGCCGGTCGTCGGGAACGAGTCATGGTTGATGCGTCTCCTGGAGTCGGTGCTCAATGCCATTGATTCCTTTTTCCGGGTGATGACGGGCAGATGACGCACCGGGAAAAAAGTCCTTCATTTCGCTGCTTTCCGCGTCCGTCACGTGTAGTCTCCGACCTCTTATTCTTTCCGATTTTCCGATGGACATGTTCAATCAAATTCTTCCGGTTCTCATATTCTTTAATGCGGCCGTTTTGATGTTCCATCTGACCCGTCATCGTGCTCCATTGATGCAGGAGGAGACTGGAAGCGAGAAATAAGATCCCGGGCTTTAGCATCGAAGTCGATCTTCTCTGTATTCACGGCATGCAATGAGCGAGTCTTCAGGAGCGAATGAGTCGAATGGTACCCCGGACAGGATTCGAACCTGTGACCCGCAGCTTAGAAGGCTGCTGCTCTATCCACCTGAGCTACCGGGGCTTGCCGTATGAGAAGGATCTGAATGCTTTCCGTCCGGAGTTCCACGCATCGGACTAGAGCGGAGCTACGGAACACAGACTCAGTATAGACGCCGGCCCGATGGCTTGTATACTTCCGTCAGCCCCTCTTTTCACCCCATACTCCATGACTCCCTACAAGCGCGTGATGCTCAAAATTTCCGGAGAAGCGATGTCAAAAGAAGGTAAGGGGCAAGGAATTCACCAGCCGACCTTGTATGAAGTGGCCCGGTCCATCGCAGCGGTAGCGAAGCAGGGAATGCAGGTGGTGGTTGTGACGGGCGGAGGGAACATTTGGCGCTATCGAGATACGACCGGCGTGGGCATCGAACGGACGGCCAGCGACATGATGGGTATGCTTGCGACCGTGATGAACGCCGTCGCCCTGCAGACCGCGTTGGAGCACCACGGGGTGGATACGCGCATTCTTTCCGCCGTGCAGGTGCCGCAGATCGCGGAGCCGTACATTCGTCGCCGCGCCATTCGTCACCTGGAGAAGGGCCGTGTGGTGCTTTGCGCGGGAGGAACGGGCAATCCTTTTTTTACGACGGATTCCGCAGCCGCCTTGCGCGCGCTGGAACTGGGTTGCGACTGTTTGCTCAAGGCGACCAATGTTGATGGCATCTATGACAAGGATCCCAATGAACACAAGGATGCACAACTCTTGAAGACACTGACGTACCGGGATGCATTGGAACAGCACCTCAATGTGATGGACCAGGCGGCGTTCAGCCTTTGTCAGGATCAAAATCTTCCCATTCGCGTGTTCAATTTCTCCGATCGGTCCAACCTGTTGAAAGCGGCGATGGGGGAAGATATCGGGACGGTGGTGGGAGCGTAGGGACGAAGGATTACAAGGACTACAAGGACTACAAGGAAATTTGAAATCTTTGTAATCCTTGATTTCTTTGTCATCCTTTTTCCTGTCTTGGTACCACTTCAATTCGTGCTACAATCGGGTCCTATGCCAGACGCACGCATCTCCGCTTTTCATGCGGAAGTCGACAAGGTGATTCAGTATCTTCTCGCCGAGTATGCCAAGCTCCAGACGGGCCGCGCGAATGCGTCGCTGGTGGAGCACATTGACGTGGACGTGTACGGGCAGAAGATGCAGATGCGCGCCGTCGCCGGCATCAGCATTTCGGATGGCAGAACCATCGTCATCCAGCCATGGGATCGCAGCGCATTGCAGGCGGTGGAGAAAGCGATACGGCAGGCGGATATCGGGATCAATCCGGTCAATGACGGATCGGTGATTCGTCTCAATCTTCCTCCGATGACGGAGGAGCGCAGGCAGCAGCTCGTGAAGATCGTGCAGAAACTGTCCGAAGAAGCGCGCATCTCGGTGCGTCAGGCGCGTCAGAAAGCGCATGATGACATCAAAGGAGAATCCAATGAAACATTGCGCGACAGTTTGCAGGATCAGTTGCAGAAGGAGGTGGACGGCGCCAACGCGCGCATCGATGAAGCGAAGGAGAAGAAGGAGGAAGAGGTGATGAAGGTGTAGCGAGAGGTGGGAAAAGTGAGGAAAGGCAGAAAAGGCAGAGATGGTTCATAAAGGAACGAATGCCACATATTGACAAATCATTATAAATCATTTATCATTTATCTATGGATAAACTCAATGAGGGGTATACCATTCCTATCCAGAGGCAACCAAGTCCTGATGGGCAATTAAATTCTTCTTCGCATGTCAGTCGAAGACGTTTTCTGTCTTCAATTGCCACAGCCACGCTATTTGGTGGGATTGCTTGTCGCCCAAGATCTGAATTGGCAATTACTGCACAACGTTTCAGAGATGCGGATAGAGAAGTTATTGGTCCATTGCCTGACATTGACACAGTTCGATCAGTCATTTCTCGTGATTATAAGAATGTGCGCGATTTGAATGTGAAACCTATTGGTACGGCAATATGTAGCTCATGTTTTTCTGAAGGATTTAACAAAGCAAACAAAGGTGAAATATTCAAAGTACACTATTCTCTGTGTCTTAGACCTTCTTTTCAACATAACAATACTACCATTCCAGAGATTTTAGCTTTCTCCGTTCAATATAATGATCAATCTCAATGGCCAGAATATCTTCAAGGAGTGCAAGTTTCATTTTTTTGTGCGGGCATGAAAATTGCCTCCGGAGTAACAGGTCGGTCTGGTAATGTAGAAATTGAGATCAATCCTGAGGATGCCCATGGGCCATTCTCAGTTCAAATTGATTCTGTTGATGAAATGAGATGGAGCGATGCCTATGGAAATTAGTTGATCCAATTGCGCACTTACTTACGCCGATTCGAAGATGGCGGGTTGGGTTTTCGTTTACTTCCTGGATATCGATGAGCAGGGCCATTCGTACACGACGCATACATCGACGTGGCCAATGGTTAGTATGAGGTCATCGCAGCTATACTGCCGTCGCTATGCCTGCACTTCGACTGATGGCTCATAACATCCGTTCCCTCTGGAACGTGGGAGCGTTCTTCCGGACGTGCGACGCTTTGGGGGTAGAGCATCTGTATCTGACGGGGTACACCGCCCATCCGCCGCGCAAGGAGATTACGAAGACCGCCATTGGCGCGGAGCAGTGGGTGCCGTGGGAGCACAGTCGCGATCCGCTTCCCATTATTCAATCCTTGAAGCAAGAGGGGTGGCAGATCGTGTCATTGGAACTCACTCCCGATGCCGTCGATCTGGCGACTTTTGTGCCGATGGAAAAGGTGTGTCTCGTCGTCGGGCATGAATTGACGGGGGTGCTGGAAGGCATTCTCGCGCTCAGTGACGCAGTCGTGCAGATTCCCATGCTCGGAAAAAAAGAGTCCCTGAATGTGTCCGTGGCGACGGGGATCGCGCTATGGCGGTTAGGAACACAGTAGATGTTCAGAACGCGTATGCATCGCCCCGCGATGGTGAGCGTGTTGCGGATTCCACAAGCCTAATGCATCAATCTACGCCACCTGCTTGAACCGTTCCCATTTGACCGAGAGCACTGCGCCGAAGCCTGCGAAGACCGCGAGGACGACGATGATCCAGCCGAGGAACGGGATGACCCAGAGGAATTTCAGCAGGATCCAGATGCCAAGCGCCGCGAAGTAGACCGCGACAGGGTGCCAGGGCTTCTTCTTGGTCGACCATTGCTTTTCCGCCCAGCGTGCCAGCACCATCGCCGTGAGGATTTGTGCGAAGAGCAGCGTGAGAAAGTAGCACGCAGCCACTGCCAGCGCGAGCGGCAGACCGATGATCGTGATCATGAGGAGCAGGATGACGATGGGCGTGAGGAGGAAGAAGATAAGACCCCACAGCACACTCATGCCGGGTCCGGTGCGCAGGCGCATCGCACTGTCGATGATGAATGTGCGGGTGGAGAACTGGAACACGGCGATGCTGAGCGCGGCGGAAAAGAGCGCAAACAGAGAGATGATGCCGAGGATGCCGACGACGCCTGCGGACGTGGGTTCCTCCTCTGACACCGGTTCCCGCATTTTCAATGCTTCATCGTACACAGAGGTTCCGGCGACGCTCGCACCGATCTCCTGCACACCGCTCCGGCTCCAGTAGCGAAGTTCCCCTCCGATACGGGCCGCCGGATCGATCGTGAGTTTTTTTGCCGCAGCAATGGCATTGCCGCCTACGCTTCCGCGCAGCGTGATGTTTTCTCCGCGCAAGTCGGCTGTTCCCGTCGATGTTCCCAAATAGACGATGTCCTCTCCGGAGACTTTTGCGTTTCCGCGGATCGTTCCCTCGATGCGCACCATTCCGCCTCCCAGCAGCAGATTGCCTTCGATGACGGCGTCGGGTCCGACGTATACCGTACCTCCCGCCAATAGAAGATCTCCGCCGATCGTGCCGTTCACCGTCACGTTCCCTCCTGCGATGCGTACGTCATCGCCCACGGCGCCGTTAATCGTCAGATTCGATCCGGCTGCGAGCACATCACCGCCCACATCCGCCTGCACCGTGATTTGGTTCCCCGCAATGAATAAATCGTCCGGCACCGATTCCGTGACGTTGAGAAAATTGCCTGCCGTGTAGATGTCATTGCCCAGTTGCATCTTCGCCGCGTTGTCGTCGTTGCTGAATTGCTGCGCTGCGACGGCGACGGGGATCAGAAAGAGGACGGATGAGAGAGTGAGGAGGCGCTTCATGGAAGGTGGGGAATGTTCAATGTTCGATAGTACGCGCTTTGCGTCTGAAGTACATTGCGTACGGGAGAATTTTTGTTCACAAACACTCATACGACGTCCATCGGATCGACGTCGACCGTGACATCCGTGAGCGGAATATGTGCAAGGAGCTGATGAATATCATTGCCTTTGATGAGAACGTGCCACTCCAGTCCGATGCCAAACAGCGTGGGTGCCACCGTTGCTTGCGCTTCGACTCCCAGGTGTGTGATGAGGCGCAGCACCGCTTGATGCACGGATCGCGCGCGCGGTTCGGCTTTCTCCCCGGTGATGAGCAGGCGGATCATCGGAACGCTTGGCGGGTAGTTCAGCAGGGTGCGCAGGGTGAGTTCCGTTTCCAAATATTCCTCGGTGCGGTGGGCGGCAGCCGCTTGCACTTCCGGCGCATCGGGACGGAACGTTTGGATGTACACATCGCCGGGACCGGCTCTGCCGCTGCGTCCCGTGAGTTGCGTGAGGAGTTGGAAGACGCGTTCGCCTGCGCGAAAGTGCGGCAGGGAGAGGCCGATGTCCGCCACGAGTACGGCCGCAAGCGTCACCATCGGCAGGTCCAATCCTTTCACTACCGATTGCGTGCCCAGCAGGATGTCCGCCCGGCGCTCGCGCATGTCATCCAGCACCTGTCGCATCTGTTCAGGATGCTGCAATGTGTCGCTGTCTGCGCGCAGAATCTTTGCCGTCGGAAAGAGGGACGAAAGGATATTTTCCAATTTCTGCGTTCCCGCGCCCACCGGAAGCAATTGCGTGGAACGGCAGTGGGGACACTCCGCGGGGACTTCCGCGGACACGCCTGCGACGTGATCGAGCAGATACATCCGGTTATCCGGTCCGCGATGGACGGTATAGGGCAATTGCGATACCGGTGAGACCAGACGCTTTCTGCACTGCAAGCAGAGCATGGCGGACGCCACTCCGCGGCGATTGAGGAAGAGCACCGTCTGTTCCTTCCGCGCCAATCGCTCCTCGATGGCTTGGATGAGCGGCGGTGAGAAAGGGTAGAGAGATCCGAACCGTACCGTTCCCAGATCGATGACGCGCACGACGGGCAGCGCCCGTTGCATGTATCGCTCGGGCAGTCGTGCCAGAGTGTAGTGATCCTGTTTTGCACGCGCCCATGCTTCCAGCGATGGCGTTGCGGATCCGAGCACGAGCTTCGCGCCGCTCAGGCTGCAGAGCTTCTCAGCCAGATCACGCGCGTTGTAGCGCGGCGTCTGTTCGTTTTTGTACGTCCACTCGTGTTCTTCATCGATGATGATGAGACCGGGGCGGGCACACGGCGAGAAGAGCGCCGATCGTGATCCGATGATGAGCGCCACGGAGCCGCTGCGGATGCGCATCCAGGCATTTCTGCGTGCGGACGAGGTGAGGCGGCTGTGAATGACGGCGATGCGCTCCGGCGCAAACATCTTCCGGAAGCGGTGGACGGTGTATTCCGTCAGGAGAATTTCCGGTACCAGCAGTATCGATTGTTTCCCCTGCGCGGCCGCATCGGCGATCAGCGACGCATAGATTTCGGTCTTGCCGCTGCCCGTGATGCCGAAGAGGAGCGACGGTTTCTCCGATGCCGCGATCATGTCGCACACACGTTTCTGCTTTGGGCTGAGCAGCGGTCTTGCTTCCGTAGTCTCGAATGCGGTGACGGGAGGAGGGATGTCCGCGGTGCGCTCTTCCTTGATGTATCCCTTCTCCGTCAGCGAGCGGATGGTGGCGGAGGCGGCGGAGGTCTTGCGTCGCAGAGCATCGCGGGGCAGGGGACCGTGCTCTCGCAGAAAATCCAGAACCACCTTCTGTCGTACGCCCGGCTTGGCAGGTTCGCTGATGAATGAGCAGAGCATCGTTTCTTTCATGGCGGCATTCCTCCACGGTGCGGCGGGTACGAATGGTGTCAGAGCACTGCGGAGGGAGCAGTGGTAGTACTCCGCCACCCACCAGAGCGCTTCCACCGCTTCGGGCGTGAGGAGCGGTTGTGTGCCGATGACTTGTTCAATGCGGCGCGGCGTGAATGTCTCTTCCGTGTCCGCCGCCACGTTCGTGACATCGACCACGATCCCTTCAATGCTCTTCTTTCGCAGGGGTGCCAGGACCAATGATCCGATCACAACGGGCAGACCGCCCGTTTCGTACGTCAGGCCGTCTCCGATGCCGGGGGAACGCGTATTGAGGACGACGAGGCAGCGCATGTGTTCAGTATGCTACAGTGCGAAGTAGGTGTACAGGGGTACACCGAAATAAATGACGAAACGGTGAGAGAGGGATGACGGATCGGAGGCATCATCCATGCATTTGGCAGCGGACCCTTCATTTGTGATGAGAATGGTCGGGGCGGAGAGATCCTTCGTCACGTTGTTCCTCAGGACAAGCTCGAACGCATGTGGCCTGCCATGAGGAGCCATGAACCGCAGCAGTATTGGCTTGCCATGAGCGAGCGCAGCGAACGAATGGTCGGGGCGGAGAGATCCTTCGTCACGTTGTTCCTCAGGACAAGCTCGAACGCATGTGGCCTGCCATGAGGAGCCATGAACCGCAGCAGTATTGGCTTGCCATGAGCGAGCGCAGCGAACGA
>Ga0209096_1000902_pt1 | contig 35614 bp, 31 predicted proteins | sample AD_UKC034_MetaG_FD_184407 | JGI IMG/M metagenome (GOLD analysis project Ga0209096, IMG submission 184407) | Active sludge microbial communities of municipal wastewater-treating anaerobic digesters from USA - AD_UKC034_MetaG (SPAdes) (version 2) | ecosystem: Engineered > Bioreactor > Anaerobic >...
CTGCCCATACCGGAAAGTCCGCCGGTAAAAACAAAATATTTCCCCTGAAGCACAGCCCGGTTCCGGTTTTCCCGACTCCGGGGCGTCAGACCGGCCAGACAGAATTTTTGCATCACTCGCCTGTTTTTCTCTTCAATAAAAAAGCTGACGATGCTTTGAGCGATTTCCGGCCCGATTTCACGAATGACCGTCAACGCAGCCATGTCCGCTTTCATCAGATTTTCCATATTGTTGAAATGCTCGGCAAGAAGACCGGCGGTTCTTTCTCCCACATGACGAATGCCCAGAGCGTAAATAAATTTATCCAGCGGGGGCTTTTTAGATTTTTCTATCGCATCCAAAAGTTTTTCGACCGACTTTTCAGCCTGCCGGTCCAGTGCCATCAACTGTTCCTTTTGTAAAAAATACAGGTCTGCCGGATCCTGAACCAGCCGGGCATCGTAAAGCTGTGCAGATACTTTTTCCCCCAGTCCCTCAATGTCCATCGCGCCGCGAGAGGCAAAATGTCGAATATGCTCCTTGATTTGCGCCGGGCAGGACAAATTGACGCAACGACAGGCAACTTCCCCCTCCTGGCGAACGATTGACGAACCGCACTCCGGGCAACAGCTCGGCATGCGAAATTCTCTTTCGCCGCCGGTACGTTTTTCAAAAATCACTTCGACGATCTCGGGAATCACATCACCCGCACGCTGAATGACCACCATATCGCCGATCCGGATGTCTTTTTTACGAATTTCGTCCTCGTTGTGCAAAGTAGCGCGGCTGACCACTACGCCACCGACACTGACCGGTTCCATCACCGCCACAGGTGTCAACGTGCCCATTCTGCCCACCTGAACAACAATATCCCGGATGATCGTCTTTTCCTGAACGGCCGGAAATTTACAGGCTAAAGCCCAGCGCGGCGATCGGGAAACATTGCCCAGAATTTCCTGCACGTCAAGATGATTAACTTTGAGCACAACACCATCAATTTCATAGGGAAGTTCCGGACGAAGAGATCCCAGATTATGAAAATAGTCGATGCAGGCAAATATGTCGGATGCCTGCCGGACCAGCGGATTGACTGGAAATCCCCAGGCGGCAAGCGCTTGAAGAACCTGCCAGTGCGTAACAAAACTTGCACCACGAACCAGGCCAATGCCGTAAAGAAAAATGCTTAATGGACGTCGCGCGGTAATTCTGGGATCAAGTTGACGGAGAGACCCTGCGGCAGCGTTTCGTGGATTGGCAAATGGATCTTCTCCCTCCTCTTCCCGTCGGTGGTTCAGCCTCTCAAACGGCTGCTTTTCCATGTACACCTCACCGCGCACCTCTAGAAATTCCGGAAATAAATCCCCGGAATGGTTTTTCATTTTTAATGGCAGACTTGCAATGGTTTTCAGATTCTGGGTAACATCTTCCCCCGTGTGGCCGTCCCCCCTTGTCGCCCCCCGAATAAAGAAACCTTTTTCATAAACTAAATTCACCGCCAAACCATCAAGTTTGGGTTCGGTCACATAATCGATCCTGTCTTTTTCGGACAACCGGCGTATACGGATATCGAAATCCCGAATTTCTTCCACGGAAAAAGCATTGGCCAGACTGAGCATAGCCTGTGGATGATCAAAGGAGCTAAATTTGTCCAGTGGCGCTGCGCCAACCCTCTGGGTGGGTGACAAAAACAAATCATTATCGGGCCAGAGCGTTTCCAATTCCTGAAGCTCCCGCATCAGTCGATCATATTCCGCATCAGATATCTCCGGTGCATCCTGCTGATAATACCGCTTATTATGATAGGTAATGCTGCGGCGCAGATCAATAATGCGTTCTTGTGCGGTTTCCTTGTCCATTATTTAACCAATCGCAGGTTGGGTTTTCCGGTCTTTGTCTTTTGGGCGGGTTCTTCCTTACGGGTACTTTGGTTCAGCATTTGCTCATTGAATATTTTATTTTTTACCCGAACGGCATTGATAATGGAAAAAATCACGACAGATTTCTCCCAGTCCGGTGAAAACGAAAAATTCTCCATTTTACTTTTATACTTTTCCCAAAGGGATACAAGAGACGCTTCATCCAGATACAGAATATTTTCTGCGATTTTATTCAACGATTCTTCAAGTTTATTCATGTTGCCTTCATATCGCCGCTTGGCCGGAAAGTCAAATCAAAAGCCTGGCCGCCCAAAATTCTCCAAATAAAACTTGTTTTTTTTGCATCTTGCCGTTAATAAACCAGCGCGATGATAAATAACAACATCATACGGATTGGCGTCGTGTCCGACACGCATCTGGCGGGCTTTGACGAAAATTTAAAGAAAATTCTGGACCAGCATTTTTCGGATGTTGATTTGATTTTCCATGCCGGAGATTTGATTGATCTGTCCGTCCTGGATCTTTTCGGTGACACAAAGGTAAAGGCGGTGTGCGGAAATATGGACCGCTATGGGGTCAGGCAGGAACTTCCCGAACAGATGGTAATGGAGATCAGAGGATTTCAAATCGGTCTCATTCACGGTTGGGGATCACCGGAAGGCCTTGAAAAGAAACTTGCAGAAAAAATGGGAAAACTGGACTGCATTGTCTTCGGCCATACTCATGACCCGGTTAACAGAATGATTGACGGAGTTTATTTTTTTAATCCCGGCTCGGCGACAGATAAACGTTTTGCCAAAACCAAAAGCGTCGGAATCCTGGAAATTGGAAAAGAAATAACAGGCCGCATCATTGCCCTTGAATGAAGTGATTTGGCAGGAAACATGAAAACTATTTTTGCGCCCTGGCGAATGGAGTATCTTGTGAGTGAAAAACCCAACGGATGTGTGTTTTGCAAATGTTCCATCCGCTGCGATGATTACGTTATTTACGAAGGAAAAACCTGCTTTGTCATGCTCAACCGCTATCCTTATGTCAACGGCCATTTAATGATTATTCCCACAAGACATCTGGGGAATATTTCCGAGCTGACGCTTGCCGAACGCGCCGAAATCTTCTCTTTGCTGGACACCTCTATCCAAGTCCTAAAAGAATCCATGAATCCACAGGGGTTCAATATCGGCATGAATCTGGGAAAGGCGGCGGGCGCAGGCGTTGAAGAGCATGCGCATGTCCATGTCATCCCCCGCTGGGAAGGCGACACCAATTTTATGAGTGTCGTTGGGCAAGTACGCGTTATTCCAGAGGAATTGGCGACAACCGCGGCCAAGCTTGCTCCCCTATTTAAAAAATATGCCGAGGAGACGCAAACGCCATGAGAGTTTTTTATTTAATCCTGACGATTCTTTTTGCTTTTTTCATCGTCACCTTTTCCAACTTCAATTCCGGACCGGTCGTTATTCGATATTACTATTTGCAGGACATTGTTGTTCCCGCCTACATGCTGATTTTCGCTGCTCTGCTGACGGGTGTTATCATTACCGGATTTCTGGGCATCGTTGAAAGATTCCGCTTGAATCGCACCATCGGTCGTCTGAATAAAATCATTCGGGATCTGCGTAAGGAATTACGTGATCGCGAAGCACCTCCGATTATTGAAGAAAATAAAAAAATCCCTCCCCCTGCACCATGAACGCCCCCCTGAAGTTTCTTGCCGACGCCAGTCTGGCGGGATTGGTCAGATGGTTAAGATTGCTGGGTTTCGATGCAGAAGTCTATTCCGGGCCTGCAGGCCGGCCGATGATGAAAATGGCGCTTTGTGAACAGCGCATTGTGCTTACCCGTCGAAGGGACATGATGGAAAGGCAATTTTCCGGAAAGATGTTGCTGATTCCGGAATTCAGCACGAGCCACCAACTTCATTTTGTCATCAATCAATTGCATCTATCCATCCGTTCTGAAAAAATGCACAGCAGATGCCTATTATGCAATGAAAAACTTCGTCCGATAAAGCGAGAGGATGTCCGAAATGATGTTCCTGCCTATGTATTTGAAAATTGTGAAGAATATTTCAAGTGTCACTGCTGCGGAAAAATATACTGGCCCGGAACCCACGTTCGCAACACACGACAGTTTTTGAAAAATAACAACATTAGAATCGATATTTAACCAAATCGGCAAGTTCGTGTTCGTTTGCTTGAAATAACTCCCGATAGATGTTATAGCCTTGAAAATTTTTTGCCCCGGTGAACAAAATGGCTCCTGAAAGAGTATTAACCCTTTGGAACAATGACGGCATCAATTCAGAAGACACTTCCATTTTACGGAAGAAGTCCGCGGAATTGAAAACGCCGCTGGAAAAAGATGAAAAAAAGGAAATTCAGACCCTGATTGATTCCTTTACCTGCCGTAACGACGCTTCAGGACTAGCGGCCCCCCAAATCGGCATCAATAAAAGAATCATTATCTTTCGCAACAAGACCGACGATGAACGGAAGAAAAAAATGACGCCCGATGACTACGATGTGCTGATCAACCCACGCATTACGCAATCACGCGGTGAAAAAGTAACAGCAGCAGAGGGATGCCTATCCTGCCCGGATATTCAAATCGAAGTCAGCCGTTTTCCGGAAATTAAAATCCGCGCCCTGAATCAAAAAGGTGAGAAAGTCAGCAAACGTTATCTGGATTGGACGGCACGGGTTGTACAGCATGAAATCGACCATCTTGACGGCAAACTGATTGTTGACTACGAAGGAAACCTCTATTATCCGAAAGAAAAACAATCTTTAATCAATAAAATTTTTAAGTAGCAGGCAGGAGCGCCATCTATGAGAAAAACCGTTTTATATGACAGACATACCGATATGAACGCAAAAATCATCGATTTCGGCGGATGGGCCATGCCGGTACAATACACCAACGTCATTGAGGAACATCGGACAACCCGAACCAACGCGACACTTTTTGATATCTGTCATATGGGGGAAATCCAGGTAAAAGGTCCTCAGGCGTTTGACCTGCTGCAAACGGCACTGACGCGGGATCTTGCCGGACAAAAGGTGGGACAGGTCAAACTTTCCGCGCTACTTAACGATCGTGGCGGAATTATTGATGATTTGACGGTTTACAAAATGGATCAGGATCTCTACATGCTGGTCACCAATGCCACAACCCGTGAAGCGGATTTTCTGCGCGTCCAATCTATTCTTGACAAACACCATTTTGACTGCCGTCTTTCGGACGTGAGCGACAGAACAGGCAAACTGGATTTGCAGGGGCCGCGTGCGGAAGATATTCTGCAACAACTGACCCCGGCTGATTTGAAAAGTATTCGTTTCTACCATTTTGCTGATTCGAGGGTGGCAGACATTCCTGCCATGATTTCCCGCAGTGGCTATACGGGAGAAGATGGTTTTGAAATTTATGCGGACGCTGAAAAAATAGGCTTGGTGTGGGACAAATTCATGGAAACGGGCGCTTCCGAAGGTCTGAAGCCGGCAGGCCTGGGAGCACGGGACACGTTGCGCCTGGAATCCGGCATGATGCTCAACGGTCAGGATATTACTGAAGAAATATGCCCGTTGGAAGTTCCTTACGGCTGGTTGGTGGATTGGAAAAAGGATTTTGCCGGTAAAGCGGCACTCGCAATCATCAGGGAAACCGGCTTTAAAAAAAAACTGGCCGGATTTGAAATGACCGGGCGCGGTATTGCCCGCCACGGCTATATGGTCATGAAAAACGGCAAACAAATCGGTATCGTTACATCCGGCACCTTTTCCCCCACGCTGAACAAACCAATTGGTCTGGCATTTGTTGATATGGAATATACCGCACCAGATACAGAAATTTCCGTAATGATTCGCGATACCATCAGCCAGGCCAGAATCGTTCAACTTCCTTTCTATAAAAGGCAACGATAATCAAAGAGCTGCCAAAGAAATCCGAGATCATCGTTCCTTAAATTCGACACCCGGTAAAAACAGGAACCATTTGATAAAAGATAAAAAATTCAAGAAGAAGGAGACCTCGAATGTCCAAATCCAACCCAACCGACAGACTGTATTCAAAAGACCATGAATGGGTAAAAGACCTGGGCGACGGCACGGCTCTGATCGGCATCACCGATTACGCTCAGAACATGCTGACGGATATTGTTTTTGTAGAATTACCCCCCATCGGCAAGAAAGTTGAAAAAGGCAAACCAGTGGCCGTTGTGGAATCTGTTAAATCTGTATCCGATGTTTATGCGCCGATTAGCGGTGAAGTCATCGATATCAACAACGTTTTGGAGGAAGCCCCGGAGGTGATCAACCGTGATGCCTTTGGGGAAGGCTGGATCGTCAAACTCAAAATCTCTCATGCAGAAGAATTGCAATCCCTGATGGATGCCGTCACCTATGACGCTCTGATTCAGGAGGAAAAACATTAATAAAATGGATTACTGCCCTCACACACCAGAAGATGTCGCTGAAATGCAAGCGTTGATCGGCATCCACAGCATTGATGAGCTTTTTGCCGACATTCCGCAACCATTCCGTTTACAGCAAATGCCCGGTATACCGGAGTCCTTATCCGAACAAGATACCTTCACGCTGATGAAGACCATCAGCGCAAGAAACCGGATCCCTCAAGTCACGATGACCGGCGCCGGTGCTTATGCCCACTACATACCGGCTGTTGTAAGCCATCTGATTGGACGCGCCGAATTTTTTACAGCCTACACTCCCTACCAGGCGGAAATGAGCCAGGGCATTTTGCAGGCGATTTACGAATATCAAACCATGATCGCCCGTTTGACCGGAATGGAGGTCGCTAACGCATCTTTGTATGACGGGGCCTCGGCCATGGCGGAAGCAGCGGTTTTGTGTGCCAAGATCTCGAATCGCAAACGGATTGTCGTCGCTCGGTCAGTTCATCCGCAATATCGCCAGGTTCTGCAAACCTATGCATGGGCCAACGGTTATGCCGTTACAGAAATACCCTACGCTCCCTCCGGTCAACTGGATTTGGCCGCGCTTACCGATCTTCTGGATAGCCGCATCGCGGCGGTGATCATCCAAAGCCCCAATTTTTTCGGATGCATCGAAGATATTGCACCGGTTGCCGAAGCCGCTCATCAAAACGGTGCAATGCTCATTTCTGGTTTTACCGATGGCACATCACTGGGAATTCTGCGTCCGGCTGGAGACAGCGGAGCGGATTTCGTAGTGGGCGAAGGGCAAAGCCTGGGCAACCCGCTTCATTACGGAGGACCATATCTGGGCATTCTCGCAGCACGAGAAAAGTATCTGCGTCGTATTCCGGGCAGACTGGCGGGTGCTACTGTGGATAAAAACGGCAAGCGAGGCTTCGTGCTCACATTGCAAACCCGCGAACAGCACATCCGCCGGGAAAAAGCGACTTCCAATATCTGCTCCAATGAGGCCCTCTGCGCTCTGTCCGCCTGTATTTATCTTGCAGCACTGGGTAAAAATCTGAAAAAACTATCGGCTCTTAACATTAACAAAGCCCAGTATTTCAAGAACAGGCTTCTATCCCTTCCGGGTTGGCAGCAGGTATTTTCTTCACCAGTTTACAACGAGTTTGCCCTGCGCTGTCCCGCTGCCCGGATGGTGAATGAGAAGTTGTGGGCTGCAGGGATAACCGGCGCTTATGAACTGTCGAAGGATTATCCGGAATTGGAAAACACTCTGCTTGTTTGCGCTACAGAAATGCTTTCCAAAGACGATATGGATCGTGTGTTGGATATTCTGAAATAAGGAGTGCATTCATGGAATTAATTTTTGAAATCAGCAAGCCCGGACGCAGCGCGGCGGATGTCTCTCAAAGCGATGTTCCGGTTGTCTCTCTCGAGGATGTGATCGGAAGAAAATATCTACGCGACGATCTGGATCTTCCGGAAGTGGCGGAAATCGATCTGGTGAGACATTATACGAATCTATCAAGGCGGAACTTCGGTGTGGATATGGGTTTTTATCCCCTGGGTTCCTGCACCATGAAATACAATCCCAAGATCAACGAAAACGCAGCCGTTCTGCCGGGATTTACAAATCTGCACCCGGAGGTCCCGGATGAGTTTGCTCAGGGCAGCCTGAAACTGATGTTTGATATGCAAAGGCTTTTAAGCGATATCTTCGGCATGGCGGATTTTACGCTGCAACCAGCGGCAGGCGCGCACGGAGAGTTGACGGGCGTCATGATAATCAAGAAGTATTTTGAGAAGAAAGGGCAAAAGCGTCACTTGATTCTGATTCCCGATGCCGCCCACGGCACCAATCCCGCCTCCGGCGCTCTGTGCGGATTTGAAACCGTCACCCTACGCTCCAATACGGATGGCGGCGTCGATCTGGACCATCTGGAATCCCTGATGACAGAAGATGTGGCTGCTCTCATGCTGACCAATCCCAATACACTGGGGCTGTTTGAACGTAATATTGAAAAAGTCGCCTCTATTGTCCATGGGAAGGGCGGCCTGCTTTATGGCGACGGCGCAAATGCCAATGCCTTCTTGGGAAAAACCCGGCCCGGTGATCTGGGCTTTGATGTAATTCAGCTCAACCTGCATAAAACTTTCTCCACACCACACGGTGGCGGCGGTCCCGGGAGCGGCCCGGTGGGTGTGAGCGCCAAACTGGTAGATTATCTGCCCGTACCTCGTATCATCAAGAATTCAAGCTACGAATGGCCAACGGATTATTCCGTTAACCGTGACGGCGAAACATCGTATCTGCCGATTCCGCATTTCATTGCAAATGATGCAACTTACGCCTGGTCGTCGGATTTTCCCGACTCTATCGGCCGTGTACGCGCCTTTTACGGAAACTTCAATGTCATCGTCAAGGCCTACACCTATATCCGCTCGCTGGGCGCGACAGGTCTGACACGCGTCACGGAAATGGCTGTCCTTAACGCCAATTATATTAAAGAAAAACTGAAATTTGTCTATGATCTACCGTTTGACCGCGCCTGCATGCACGAATGCGTGTTCTCCGGAAACCGTCAGGTAGCGGAAAACAGTGTCCACACCAGCGACATTGCCAAACGCCTCATCGATTTCGGCTATCATCCGCCGACAATATATTTTCCGCTGATTGTCCATGAAGCCATCATGATTGAGCCGACGGAAACGGAAAGCAAGGAAACCCTTGACGCTTTCTGCAACGCAATGATCGCCATCGCCGAAGAGGCCAGGAACAATCCTCAGCGGATTAAAGACGCGCCGCTTTCCACGCCGGTCAACCGTCTCGACGAGGTTTTGGCCGCCCGCAAGCCGGATGTCTGCTGGAAAAAACCCTCAAATGAATGAAACAAGGCATCTTCTGCGCAAACCCCCTTGGCTGAAAGTACGTCCAGCCTGTACAGACAAGTGCCGTCAGATTCGCAAAACTCTCTCTTCTTTACAGCTGCATACAGTCTGTCAGGAAGCCGCCTGTCCCAACATGGCGGAGTGCTTCCAAAAGGGCACGGCCACGTTTCTTATTCTGGGCAACGTCTGCACAAGAAACTGTCTTTACTGCAACATTTCCCATGGCATTCCCCCCCAAAAAGTCAATGAAAACGAAATTGAACATTTAATCTCCGCCGTTGGGCAGATGAAGTTGCGCTATGTGGTGCTTACTTCCGTAACAAGAGATGACTTGCCGGACGGTGGCGCGGAAACCTTTGCCCGCTGCATTACAGGACTGCGCCAAGCTATTCCCGACTGTAAAATTGAAGTTTTAATTCCTGATTTTCGGGGAAATATCAAATCTCTGGAAAAAGTGATTGATGCAAAGCCTGATGTGATTAATCACAACCTGGAAGTTGTGGCACCTCTTTTCCCGCTGCTTCGCCCGCAAGGCAACTATCAGCGTTCATTGGCTCTTTTATCCAGTGTGGCACCTACGCCAATTATCACCAAAAGCGGTTTCATGGTGGGATTTGGTGAAGACAAAGCAGATATTTTTCGTCTAATGGATGATCTGTCTTCCATTTCCTGTCAGCGACTGACCATTGGACAATACCAGCAACCAACGCTCAAGCACTGGCCGGTGGCCAAATATTACTCTCCTGAGGAATTTGACGAATTTCAAACCATTGCCCTTTCTAGAGGATTTGCCAATATCCAGTCCGGTCCTCTGGTACGCAGTTCCTATCACGCTTCGCTGCCTGATGAACCAGCGGGCATATCAACGAATCAACAGCGCCTGTAAAATATCACGTGTAGTCCATCTTCTTGATCTCCTGAAAATGAAATTCGCCCTTATCCACGCCGTTACGGTTTTTCATTTTTTTCATTTTTTTGATAATAATGCTTGACATTTTTTTTCATGGGAATAAGATGCCTCCAAAGGTAAAAAATCATATAGAGAAGTGGTCGGGCAAAATAGCAAGAATGTGCTTTTTTGTCGGGGCTGCAGTGTTTCGTAAATCGTTTGTCTAGAACTTGTTTACGGGGAGGTTTTATGAAGCGCGTTATTTGTTGCCGGCAGTGGTTTCTGGTCTCTTTTACCATTTTGGCCATGGGATGTCTTTTTGCGTTTTCGGCGATAGCCGCTCCAAAAGTAGGTCCCGCCGGCATGGCTTTTTACACGCCTCCGGCAACTCTTCCTGATACCAATGGAGATTTGATCTGGTATCGCACCTCAAAATCAGTCCCCCCTGAAAGTCCTGCATGCAATTCCTGGCAGATTATGTATCGATCAAAAGATGCGTTCGGAATGCCCAATGTCGTTACGGGAACGGTTCTGGTTCCCCGAACCACATGGAGAGCCTCTTATCCCCGCCCGATGATAACATACGCCGTAGGAACTCATGGTCTTGCACAATCCTGGGCTCCGTCTCTTCAACTTGCCAACGGCACGGACTATGAGAATGTCAATATCCGGGCGGCCCTGCAAAAAGGTTATGCCGTTCTGATCACCGACAATCCGGGATACACCAATGGGAGTTCCCCCACTTACATGTCCGGCATCGCTCAGGGACACGCTGCTCTCGACATCATCAAAGCAGCCTTGCAAATCCCCTATATTGGATTGAGTTCTTCTGCAAAGATCGGCATCTGGGGCTATTCCCAAGGTGGACAGACAGCGGCATGGGCGGGACAGCTCCAGCCTTCCTATGCTCCCAACATGAATCTGGTCGGTGTCGCCGCAGGTGGTGTCCCCGCCAATTTCTTTCGGGTTTCAGAATACATAGACGGTAAAAACGGCTCCGCTTTTTTACTGGATACCGTAATCGGATTGTCCACTCAATATCCGGAAGGCATTCCCCTGGCGCTCATGACCAATGATGCAGGAAAAAGCGCCATCCAGGGGGCAAAAAACATGGGCGTTTTCGAAGCTCTGTTCACCTTTATGAACGTACGCCTGTCCAGTTATATCGGACACGGCGATTATATACCGATATCAATTCTGTCTTCGATATCCCCCATCAAGGAAACCATGGAGGCGCAAAACCTTGGAAAAACTCCGATCAATGTACCCGTTTTTCTATATCACGGAACATCCGACGAGTTTATCGAACTCAATCAGGCGTTGGATCTGAAAAAAGCTTATTGCGATCAGGGTGTGAACGTTTCTTATATGTATTTCCCCGGCGAGCATTTGACAACACAATTCCAGGCCGCACCTTATGCACTTTCGTGGCTCCAAGATCGTTTCAATGGGAAATTTGCAGCATCAACCTGCAATTCCACTACGCCCCGTCCCGTATCCACAGCAAATCCGGTGGACGGTGACTTTGTGGTTTCGATGAACAAATGGAATTTGGCCGGAACGATTCATCTGAAAACTTTACGCCAGGATGTTTACCTTCCCGGAGCATCAACATTTTCCGCCAACACAAACATGACGATTAACACAATTGTGGGATCGACAGAAATTCCGGATTTTCCCTCCAATATCAATGTGATCCTTCCTTTAAAAGTCAATCTGTCCATTGTGCCTGCAAAACCCATGACCGGAACGGCTTCTATTGATAAAGATGGCATATTGCATGTGCACGGAAAAATGTATGTCAATTTGTACATCAAGCAGGTTGGTGCCTTGGGCATTAAAATTCCTTTCAAGCTGCACGGTGCAGAACCGATTGTGTTCCCCATTGATTATGATGGTCCCGCATCGGCTCTTGGTGATGGCACTTTGACTTTCAAGGGAACAACAACCTTTCCCAGATTGGTGGGTAACGGTTCTTTAATCAATGCTCTGTTCACGACATTGATGTCCGGCCCCGGACAGAAATTCGCGTTCACGATTACGCCTCCTCTTCCGAAAAAGTGGTAGCATGATTCGCAGTAATAATTTCTCTCTCCGGTCCGGCCGCTTCCATGCGGCCAGGCCGGATTTGTTTTTCCTTCTGCCCTACCTGAATGAAGCAATGGGAATAATTCAAGGAGACAGAAATCATGTCCGATCGTCGCACAAATAATAGGCTTTCAAGAAAAAAAATTCTTTTGATTTCAATGATGCTTCTGGGAATTGCTGCTATTGCCTTTCTTTTTCTACAATATCCACAGGATAATAATGTCGATGAAATGGTTTCGGCAACCGGTTCAGAAGTTCCAACGGCCACCCACCGCCAGGCAAAAGAATATCTGGATCATCAGAAAGCGGCAACACCGGAAGTGATGCAAGGAAAGCCGGTAACCGGACCGATAACCGACCGTCCTGACTATGTTTCTGAATTCGAATGGCAGGTACTGCGCAACATCGCTAAACTGAATCCTGACGGCCAGGATAAACAATTAGCCGATCTGGTCAACAAGCTTTTATTTAACAAAAAAATGGAGGCATGGCTGGCCGCCAAAGAAAATTCAGGGGATCGCAAAACGCTTGCAAAACAATTACTGGACATGATCCCTGATCAGGTGGCGACCGAATCCCTTGACTCCGCAACAGCAAAAGACATCGAGTCCAAACTATCCGCGGAACTCGCAAGTTATTGATTATTTGATACATCCTTCTTTTTCAAGTCCCTCACCGCCTGGCTTGACAGATCTTTCTGAATATCTTATGATATTTGCAAAGGAAAACTTCATGAAACGTTTTTTCGCCGATCTTCCCGTTCGCTATAAACTCCTGCTCAGCACATGCGGAACCTTGATTCTGGTCACCGCTTTGATCGGCTTTGCCATTTATCATGTCGCGCAAAAAACCCTGGAAGAAAGTATTGAAAACCAACTGAACTCCTCAACGGAAATGCTTCTGAACACGGTAAAAACATCGGCAGATGTCTCCATCAAGAACTATTTGCGATCATCGGCCGAAGCCAACAAAATGATCATCGAAAAATTCTACAACCAATACCGAAAAGGTTTGATGACAGAGGAAGAGGCCAAAAGAAGATCTCGTGACGTTCTTTTCAGCCAGGTCATCGGAAAAACGGGCTATATCTATTGCGCCAATAAAGACGGCATCGCTATTGTTCATCCGATTCCGGGTGTTGAAGGGCGAAGTTTCACGAATCACGCTTTTGTCCGTGAACAGATGAAACGCAAAGAAGGTTTTCTGACCTACGAATGGAAAAATCCCGGAGACGAAGAGATGAAGCCGAAGGCTCTTTATATGACACACTTTCAGCCCTGGGATTGGATCATCTCCGTTTCTTCCTACCGTTCAGAATTCATTCACCTGATCAGCGTCAGCGATCTGCGAGAAAGCGTCTTGTCGATGCGCTTCGGGAAAACCGGTTATTCCTATATTGTGGATTCCAAAGGCAATATCATTATCCATCCCTCTCTGCAGGGAGGCAATGTCTTCACCTTGCCGGATCCGGATTTGCGGGCGGCCGGCGCAAATATCGTCAAGAAGAAAGTCGGAAAACTTGTCTATCAGTGGCATAACCCCGGCGAAAAAAAGCCTCGCGAAAAAATTGTCATGCTCAACTACATTCCCGAACTTGACTGGATTGTCGCCGCATCCGGCTATACGGACGAATTTTATGCCCCGCTGAAGCATTTGAAAAATATGATTATTTTCTTCTCTTTGCTGGCTTTCACCCTTGTATTTATCATGACGATCTGGATCAGTTCCGCCATCACCAAGCCTGTCAAGAAGCTCATCGGATACTTTTCAACAGGCGTCACGGATGATTTCTCCGTCCGCATGCGTTCTCCCTCCGATGATGAATTAGGAAGGTTGGCCAAGTATTTCAATATCTTCATGGAAAAACTCCAGCAGTACAGCCGCTCGCTGCATGACGAGATCCTGGAACACAAACAGGTGGCAAAAGCCCTCCGGGAAAGCGAGGAGCGATACCGATCTCTGGCGGATAATACTCCGGATATCATTTACGAAGCGGATGCCGACATGAAGGTCACCTATCTGAATCAGGCGGGACTTCGCCTGACCGGTCATTCACCGGAAGACTTGGAAAAAGGGATCACCATCCGGGAATTGATCGGCGATACCGGCTTTACGGAAGTATCCAGAAATATTGAACAACGACAGACAAAGTTTCTCTCCATTCATAAAATTCCCCGCCGGGACGGCTACCATATTTTTGGAGAAGACAACTGCATTGCTACATACGACGAAGGGCGTCTGACGGGCTTAAGAGGCAGCATCCGCGATGTCACCGATAAAATTCGGATGGAAGAACAACTGCTTCAGGCACAAAAAATGGAAACCATCGGTACTCTGGCCGGAGGCCTAGCCCATGATTTCAACAATGTTCTGGGAGGCATTGTCAGCACTCTGTCCATTTTGCAATTCGAGCTTCAGCAGAACAAATCCCTCGATCCGGAAAAACTAAAGAAATACATAAACATCATGGACAAATCCGGCCAGCGGGCAGTTGACATGGTTCAGCAGCTTTTGACTCTATCCCGCAGAAGAGAAACGCAGTTTGCCCCCGTAGATCTTAATACCACGATCTCCAATGTGAAAAAAATATGTGATAATACATTCGACAAATCCATCGAGATTCGAGTAAACCTTCCAAGCGAAAAAGCCATGGCTCACGCAGACGCGACACAGATGGAACAAGTATTGCTGAATCTCTGTGTCAACGCAGGCCACGCTATGACCATTATGCGTCCGGAAAAAGATCCCAAAGGAGGCGTTTTAACGATAAGCTTGGAAAAAATCAGGGCGGACGAGTCATTCTGCAAAATCCGACCTGAGGCAAAATTAATCGACTACTGGCGAATATCCGTCGAAGATACGGGAATCGGCATGAGCCAGCAAACCATTTCCAAAGTTTTTGTCCCGTTTTTCACCACCAAGGAAAAAGGCAAGGGAACAGGTCTCGGACTCTCGATGGTTTACAACATTGTTCATCAACATGAAGGTTTTATGAATATTTATTCCGAAATCGGCACAGGCTCGACTTTTGATGCCTATATTCCCGTTTACTCGGGCGAAGCTCCGCCCGAAACCAAAGAAACATATTTTGAACTTCCCCGCGGCCGGGGGATTATTCTGGTGGTGGATGACGAAGAAGTGATGCGGCACACCGCCGACACCATATTGAGAAAATGCGGTTACGAGGTTATCGCCGTCAGCGACGGCGTGCAAGCCATGGAAATCTTCAGAAAAAGGCATGAGGAAATTGATGGCGTTCTTCTAGATCTGGTCATGCCTCAAAAATCCGGAGAACAGGTCTATGTGGAAATGAAAAAAATCGACCATAGGGTCAAGGTGATCATGGCCTCCGGCTTTAAGCAGGATGAAAGAGTTACGTTTGCTATGCAACAGGGCGTGAATGCCTTTATCCAGAAGCCCTACACGCTGGAAAAGCTGGCGGAACTGCTCGTGGAAGTATTTGGCACGCAAAGTGTAGACCGCTCACAGTCATGAGGGCATTTCCGGTGGGAAATGCCCTCAAGTTTTTCTTGACTTGAAAGGTCAATCGTCATTACAGTAATACCGTCGAGAGCAGGATGTCGAAATAGTATCTTCAGTTTAACTGACAAACCGTATTGCATAAAACAAGGGAGGCGATGATATGATAAAAGCAATCATCAGAAATCTGGTTATTTCTTTCATGTTCAGCAGTATGTTGTTTGTTTCAGCGGCATGGGCTGATCAGAAAGAAGAAGCGGTTTCTTTGGTCAGAAAGGGCATTGCGTTTTACAAGGAAAATGGCGAATCGAAGACCATGACAGCAATCACCGATAAGGGCATGCTGCAGAAAGGTGAACTGTATCTGTGGGTCATCCAGACGGATTTCAAGAACAAGGCCATCGTCCTGGCTCATGGAATTAATAGAACTATTCCCGGCAAGGAGTGGTACAACGTCAAGGATCCGGACGGAAAATATTTTATTCGGGAAATATGCAGCAAGGCGAAAAAGGATGGCAAAGGATGGGTGGAATACCGCTGGGCGCACCCCACACGAAAAAAAGCCATGCCCAAAGTCACGTATTTTGAAAAAATCGACAATATCATATTCTTAAGCGGATATTATAAGGTAAATTAACCCCATCTGCCGATGGACGAACAGACGCGCAGGAAAAGCGGATTTCCGCAATCCGGACAACCGGCAGGATGTGAACGAATGCAAAACCGGCAGGTTACTTCATGAATACGGTACCGTCCTGGACAGCTCATTTCATCAATAGCCTTTCTGTGCGTAAAAAAGTTTTTGTTGCCGCATATATCGGAATATTTTTTCTTTTGGTTCTGTGCATCCTCTTTATCATCGGACTGGTTCAACAAAGAGCACTGATTGACGACATCTTTAACAAGCGTTTCCGCATTTATAAGCAAAGCTCTGAAATTGTTAGAAAAATTGACGTTATTCACGCAAACATGTATAAGGGATACGTATGGGCACTGACCGGCTATGACTGGAAAATCGTCGAAAAGCTTCTCAACCGCCAGATAGAGCTCCTAGACGAATCGGCAAAGCTGATCAAGGACATTTTGCAATCCGATGTACTGACCGAAAAAGAAAGAAACGCCTTTCTTTCCATCTTAAAAAATCATGAAGAGTATAAAACGAGATCCATCTATGCCAAGGATTCCGCACTGGAGGGAAACGACATTACCACCGCGTCCGTGATGCTGCAAATGGGCGAGGATGAATTTGAAATTCTTTATGAAAACCTCAACAAACTCATGACCATTCAAAACGATCTGAGCCGGGAAAGCCATGAACATTCCATACGCAGCTTTGCGAATTTTCTTTATCTGGCAGTGGGATTTGTTTTCAGCGCCCTGGTCCTTTCCATCTTCATCAGCCTGACGATTTCACGATTCATCATGGAACCCGTCACCAAGTTGATTCGAATTCTTCGCCAGAGCTCTGTGGCTTCAGTTGACTTCAGTCTGTTTGATCAAATCGAGTCTAAAGACGAGATCGGAGAATTTGCCCGATACTTTAAAAAGTATTTGACCGACATTAAGAACACCAACTCCGAGCTTGTGGAAACGAGGGATGCCCTGTGGGGCGAAATGAAGCTGGCCAAAAAAATCCAGACTGCACTCATCCCCCAGGCTCCGCGTTTATCCGGGTATGAGGTGGCCGTGCACATGACGCCGGCCGACGAAGTGGGCGGCGATTACTATGACGTAATCAATGCTGCGGGCAGAGACTGGATTGTCATTGGCGACGTGTCCGGCCACGGTGTCCCGGCGGGCCTCATCATGATGATGCTGCAGACATCCATCAAAACCGTGCTTTCCCGATCGCCGGACATCGCTCCGTCCAAAATGATTGAAGATATCAACCTTGTACTGACCGAAAATATTGAAGCTTTGGGAGAAGACAAGTTTATTACTTTAGTCATTCTGTCCATTCACGAAAACGGACGGCTCATCTATTCCGGACTGCACGAGGATATCATGATATACAGGGCGGAAGACCGGGAAGTGGAATTGATTAAAACAGAAGGAATGTGGCTGGGACTCAGGCAGGAAATCGGCGCCATGCTGCAAGATTCATCTTTGATTCTCCATGCGGGAGATGTTATGCTGTTATACACGGACGGCATTACGGACGCAGTAAGCACCCAAGGCGACCGCTTTTCCAAAAGTGGCCTGAAAAATGTTTTCAAGCAACTGGGCAATCAATCTCCCGACGACATCAAAGACGGGATTCTGAAGGAATTGGCGCCTTACCAAAAGCAGGACGATATAACTCTGATCGCCGTAAAACGTCTGAAACAGCAGTAAAACGCATAAATGAAAAAAGGGGAAAGGGCATGGAAAAGGAATCGAAGATTTACGTAGAATTAAAATTCGGGCCCAAATGGACATACATATCAACCGTGCGTACATTTGTGGAAAACTTCATGGCCATCACTCTTGAAAATAAAAAGCAGGCCACCAGCATTGCCATGGCTGTGAATGAACTCATCGAAAATGCCGTCAAATTTTCCGATCTGGAGGGGAGCGAACTGAATATTTACGTCACCAGTGCGCAAAAAATGATCAAAGTCATCGTGAGCAATCACGCTTCACAGGAAAATATCGCGGACCTGCAAAGTTGCCTTCAGGAACTCTTCGAGAACCCGCCCCTGGACGCCTACATCAAGAGAATGAAGGACAGTTCGATTGCTATCAATGGCAAAAGCGCTCTCGGTCTGGCTCGTATCCGTTATGAATGCCAAGCGGACATCAGCACAAGCATTGAAAACGGTATCGTGAAGATCACTGCGAACATTCCAATAGAAAAATGGGAGGCGAGCCATGAATAAACTCCATATCGAACCTCTGGAAGTCGAAAAAACAAAAGTGGTCATTTCTGATCTTCAGGAACAGGAAGCCGAAAATGGCATTCTTCTGGCCATTTCAGGAGAAATTGATATGAGAGATCCTTCCGAATTCATTCTGCCTTATTTGCTTCGGATACACGATGAGGCCATCGCCCAGAAAGTCAAAATCCTATCTGTCGATTTCAGAGAGCTCTCTTATGTGAACTCCAGCGGAATCAAGACAATCATCAGCTGGCTGATGAAATCCAAAAGCTTACCCGGTGACCAGGGCTACAAGGTAAGAATTGTTCAAAACAGCGATATTCCCTGGCAGGAAAGTACGTTTCCGGTCATCCAGAAACTTTTTCCTGAATTGATTACATTCAGTCAGGACTAATGGTGGAACCTGCCTGTTTCAGAAGACGGGTAGGAAAGGATAAAACAAAAAGATGGATGAAGAGGGTGAGAACCCATGAAGAAAAAACGCTCTCTATCCCTGCACTTGCTTCAAAATGATCCGATCGAGGCGCTTTTGCTGATCAATCCGGAAACGAGGGAAGCATTGTCAAACAGCGCCTTCCGGAATATGTTTCACATTCCTGATCTCCGGAATCTGGATGACATCCTGCCCTGCATCTTCGTTTCAGAAAAAGACAGGGAAAGCCTCGAGGAAAGAATCGCCGGTCGTTTTCACCATCCAGCCAGCACACCGCTGAAGATCAAGATTCATGACGAAAAGTATCATCTTTATCTCCATCACGATCCGGCGGAAGATTTACTCCTGATTCACGCCCGGAGCCGTGCCGAATTCGAACAGATTACGAATCAACTGAATGAATACGCCGAAGGTCTTGTGCAAAATGTTTTTGACCTGGCCGTTTCCGAGCATACATTACTATGCTCGAAAAACCGACTGGCCAAACAACTGAAAGCGTCCTCGGAATTCGGTTTGACAAGCAATGATCCTTTCAAAAGCATTAGCATGGTTTTTCATATCTTTTCCGAAAATGCCCTTGCCGCACTGGAGGTTTCCCGTTGCGGCATCTGGCAGATGAAAAATAACGGAAAAAGTCTGAAATCCTCCGACATTTTCATTTCTTCAGAACAAAGGCATCTTACGGATGTTCTCCTGCAGGAAGATGATTGTCCGGAATTTTTCAAGGCAATTCAGGCACAAAGAATCATCCTACAGCCGGATGTTGCAACCGATCCGCTCATGAACGGCCTTTATGAAAATTATTTCCGTCCCGGCGGTATTGCCTCCGCTCTGATGGTTTCCATTATTCTGAAAGGTAAAGTGGCAGGATTTGTATCGTTTGAACACAACACCCCAAAAGTATGGGAAGAAGATGAAATCGGATTTGGCGTGATCTTTGCCGATCATGTTGCAAGAATTCTTTCAGACATGGAAAGAGATGCATTGGAAGAGCAGCTTCTTCAGGCACAAAAAATGGAAACCATCGGCACTCTGGCCGGAGGCCTGGCCCATGATTTCAACAATGTCCTGGGTGGCATTGTCAGCACGCTTTCCATTTTGCAGTTCGAAGTGCAGAATAACCGCCAAATCGATCCGGAAAAACTGAAAAAATGGTTGAATATCATGGACAAGGCCGGTCAGCGGGCCGTGGAAATGGTGCAGCAGCTTTTAACCCTGTCGCGCAAGCAGGACACTCAGTTTTACCCCATGGATTTGAAGACCACCCTATGGAATGTTCAAAACATCATTAAAAACACTTTTGATAAATCCATTAATATCCATATGCAGGTTCCCCCGGAAAAAGCCATGGCCAAGGCCGACGCCACCCATATGGAACAGGCGCTTCTCAATCTCTGCGTCAATGCCGGCCACGCCATGACCATCATGCGGTCCGCGCAGGAACCGCAAGGCGGCACTCTGACGATCAGTTTGGACCAGGTACGCGCAGACGCTGATTTTTGTAAAATCCGTCCAGAGGCCAAACAAATCGACTACTGGCGCATTTCGGTTGAAGATACGGGTGTCGGGATGACGCCACAAACCATCGCCAAAATATTCGTCCCCTTTTTTACCACCAAGGAAAAGGGCAAAGGCACGGGCTTGGGCCTTTCCATGGTTTACAACATTGTTCAGCAACATTCCGGATTTATCAATATTTATTCTGAAGAAGGTCAGGGAACCACTTTCGATGTTTATATACCGGTGCTTCATAACGGAGAAATTCGAGAGACGCAAGAAAAATGCTTTGAGCTGCCGCAAGGCAAGGGAATCATTCTCGTCGTCGATGATGAAGAAATCATGAGGCAGGCAGCAGGCGCCATTCTAAAAAAATGCGGCTATGAAGTGCTTACCGCTTCTGATGGCCTGCAGGCTTTGCAGATCTTCGGCAAACGATATCAGGAAATCGCGTGTGTTCTTCTGGACCTGGTGATGCCGCAAAAATCCGGAGAACAGGTGTATCTGGAAATGAAAAAAATCGATAGCCGCGTCAAGGTCATCATGACCTCGGGGTTCAAACAGGACGAAAGAGTGACCTTCGCCCTGGCGCAGGGCGTCAATGCCTTTATCCAGAAACCATACACCCTGGAAAAACTTTCTGAAGTCATCAAGGAGGTTTTCGACAGATCCTGAAGTTATCCATCATTCATCATCCACGATCTTTCCAGCATGGAATATTCATTTTAGATATAGGAGTTCTTTTTTCACATGTCCGATCATACCGATAACTATCAAGAACTTATCCAAGAGAACGCCGCACTCAGGAAGAGAATTCAGGAACTGGAACACTCCAGAACGCTTTTTCAAGGTGATCAGGAGGCTCTTCGGGAAAGCGAAGAGCGCTACAGCACGCTCTCGGAAGCCAGTTACGAGGGCATTCTCATTCATGACCACGGCAAAACAATTGATGTGAACTCTCATTTTGTGGAGATGTTCGGATATACACTCGAAGAGTTAAAACGCATGAGCGCCTATGATCTGATTGTTCCTGAATATCAGGCGATCATGCTGGAAAAAATTAATCACGGCGACACAGGACCTTATGAAGTTTGCGCAAGACGGAAGGACGGCTCGACATTCATCGAAGAAATCCAGGTAAGGGAAATGTCCTACCATGGAAAGCAGGTTCGTGTAGCTGCCTGCCGAGACATCACAAAACGCAAACGCGTGGAAGAGACCTTGCGTCACAGCAGAAATCTGCTGGATGAAACACAGCGCCTGGCAAAAATCGGCGGCTGGGAATGGGATGTAATGCGGCAGACCATGACCTGGACAAACGAAACATACCGCATTCACGGTTTTTTGTCCGACGAATTTGAGGCAGGTTCCCCCGAACATATCAAACGCAGTCTGGCCTGCTATGACCCTGAAGACCGTCCGGTTATCCAGGCAGCTTTTCAACGTTGCGTACAGGAAGGTCAACCCTATGACCTGGTGTTTCCACTCAACACTGCCGATGGCCGTCGTATCTGGATTCAGACCATGGCCCAACCGGTGCTGGAAGGCAACCGCCCGATCAAAGTCGTGGGCAATTTGATCGACATTACCGAGCGAAGGCGTGCGGATCAAATGATTCGGGAAAGTGAGGAAAAATTCCGCTCCGCGGTTGAAAGATCCCTTACCGGTATTGCCATTGTGGATGACGCCGCCCGTTATATTTATGTGAATGAAGAATTATGCAGAATCACTGGTTATTCCAAGCAAGAACTACTCGGCAGAAACTTCGCTTTTCTTCTGACGGAAGAAAGCCAGTTAGTAGGACTCGAAAGATACCAGCGCCGTCAACGTGGAGAAGATGTCCCGTCTCATTATGAATTTTCCTTTATCCGGAAAAACGGTTCAAAACGTTTTGGCGAGGTCTTAAGCGCGGTCTATATGGATTCAGCAGGCAAATTGAGATCTCTCATCCAGGTGATTGATATCACGGAAAGAAAAGCGGCTGAAGAAGAAAAGCTCCAACTTTATCAACGGCTGAATCGCGCGGAAAAAATGGAGGCATTGGGAAGGCTGGCAGGCGGGGTTGCGCACGATCTCAATAATGTGCTCGGCATCATGGTGGGGTATTCGGAAATCATCCTGGATGACATCGACCAATCGAGCCCGATCAGACCACATGTTGCTCATATCAAGGACACCAGTCAGAAGGCGGCAGCTATTGTTCAGGATCTGCTGACATTGGCCAGAAGAGGCGTCCAGAAAACAAGCTCCGTCAATCTGAACACCATCCTTTTGGATTATCAAAAAAGCCCGGAATTCGAAAAGTTGTCATCCTATCATCCCCATCTGCAAATACAAACGGAGTGCCAAGCAGAGCTTCCCAATATCATGGGGTCAAAAGTCCACCTTGAAAAAACCATTGCCAATCTCATTTCCAATGCCGCCGAAGCCATGCCCAAAGGCGGCCTGATTTCCTTGAAAACAAGCAGCAAATACCTGGATCGTCCCGTGCATGGTTATGATGAAGTCCGGGAGGATCATTATGTCGTGCTTACCGTTTCCGACACGGGGGAAGGCATATCGGCACAGGACACCAACCGGATCTTCGAACCTTTCTACACAAAGAAGGTCATGGGGAGAAGCGGAACAGGACTTGGACTTGCCGTGGTCTGGGGAACCGTAAAGGACCACAACGGCTACATTGTTGTCCAAAGTGAACTGGAAAAGGGAACGATATTCACTTTGTATTTCCCGGTAACAAAACAGGACAAAGACACGGAAAAGGAATCCATCGATATTTCCGCATACCGAGGAAAGGGAGAATCCATTCTCGTTGTGGATGATGTCCCTGGACAACGCGAATTGGCATCCACCATGCTCCGCAAACTCCAATACGATGTTCACATGGTTGCGGGAGGCGAAGAAGCAGTGGAATATCTCAAAACCCACAAGGCAGATTTGGTTGTCCTGGACATGATCATGGATCCCGGGATCGATGGTCTTGAAACTTATCAGCGAATCCTGGAAATCAACCCTACACAGAAGGCGATTATCGTGAGCGGTTTTTCCGAAACGGATCGGGTTCGTTCCGCACAGAGACTGGGCGCCGGTGCCTATGTGAAAAAGCCCTACGTTATTGAGAAACTTGGATTGGCCGTTAAGAAAGAATTGGACAAAGCATAGACCCAAACCGTACGGGTGTCGCTGACATGGTTCTCGCCATATGGATTACAGATTACGGTGTCTTCCCATTATGAAAGCTTGGCTGCCAGCAATTCCCGGATCATTTTCGGATTGGCTTTGCCGCCGGAGGCCTTCATCACCTGGCCGATGAGAAATCCCATTGCTTTTCCCTGGCCGCTGTGAAAGTCGGTAACGGCTTCCGTTTGCTCACCCAGCACCTTTTCTATCAAAGATTCAAGCGCCGCAACATCGGAAACCTGCCGGAATCCCCGAGCGCCGACAATGACTTCGGGAGAGTCATCATTCTCAAACATACAGGTCAGGGTTTCACGTGCGGCGTTGGCGTTGATTTCATCACGAGACAGCATTTTCAAAAGCGCCCCGAAACGTTGGGAAGTCACACGAGAAGCGCTCACCTCCTGTTTACGCTCTTTCAATGCCGGCAACAACTGCGTGGTCAACCAATGCAGGGCCATGCGCGGAGCAATTTCTTCTGCCAGCAATTCCTCAAAATAGCCGGCCACGTCCGGATCGGCGCTTAAAAAAGCTGCTTCTTCACCGGTCAGGCCATGCCGCGAAACAAAACGAGCGGCCCGGACTGCGGGCATTTCCGGAAGCCGGGAACGCATCTTTTCGATCCAGTCCGATGACAATTCAATGACCGGCACCATCGGATCGGGAACACACGGACCTTCAAACTTGCCCCGCATGGCGGTAGTAACTTTCTTGTCCGGATCCCACAGCCGAGTGTGTAAAATGACCGGCTTCCCGTCGTGAACGGCTGCGGTCTGGCGGGTAATCTCAAAAGCGATGGCATCTCCCACATGGCGGATAGAGTTCATGTTTTTGACCTCCACCTTCGTGTTCATTTCGTTTGAGCCCCGGGGACGGATGGAAATATTGGCGTCGGCGCGCATCGTGCCGTTTTCCATGCTGCATTCAGACGCTCCCACGTAGCGCACCTGTGTGCGCAACGCCTTAAGAAATTCCATCGCTTGGTAAGGTGTGCGAAAATCCGGTTCCGTCACAATTTCCACAAGAGGAGCGCCGGCGCGGTTGAAGTCCACCAGACTGATTGGCTGGCGCCCTTCCATTTCATGCACCAATTTGGCGACATCCTCCTCCATATGGATGTGATGGATGCGCAACCTTTGCATTTTTCCGTTTTCATCCATAATATCAATGCCGCCACCGCGTGAAAGCGGCAGGTGGGCCTGGGATAACTGGTAGCCCTTGGGCAAATCCGGATAGTAATAAACCTTTTGATCAAAAGCGCTGCGGGGCTGGAGTTGAGCGCCCAGTCCCATGCACAAAAGAACAGCTTTTTCAAGGGCTTCCTGACTTAAACGGGGCACGGCGCCCGGAAACCACAGACAGACCGGACAGGTGTTGGCATTGGGTTCATCGCCGGGATTATTCGGGCAATCACAAAACAGTTTTGTCCGGCAATTCAGTTCCACATGTATTTCCAATCCGATAACCGCTTCAAATTCCATTTTTAATGACCTCCCCGGCGCAAATTTTGCGTATATTCGCCAAAATTCAGAAGCCGTCCATCGCTTCGCCTGGGTCCGGCCAGCTGTATTCCGACCCGTTCTTCTGCAACCGGCGGTATGTAAAATGCAGGACATCCGGCCACATTGGCGAAAGCCGTTTCCGCAAACTGAGCATACGTGTCGGCAAGCGACAAAGACTTCTCCGACAGGCCCCTGCGGAATGCCGGAAAGAGCAGAAAGTCGGTCTCTGTAAATAGCTTTTCCATTTGCTGACAAAGACGCGCCCGCAAACGACAGGCGTCCTCATACGCGCGATAGTTTTGAAATTGAAAATACGCCCCCTGAAACAGATAGCTCTTCAGCAGCGGTCCAAAAGCCGCCCCGCGCGAGGCCAGATACATCTCGTTCCAGTTTTTGGAGCCCGCCGCCCGGCGCCCGTAGCGAACGGAATCATACCGGCCGGCCGCAGAAGAAGCCTCCACCGAACCGACAACTTGATGAACCGCCATAAATAGAGGAAAATCGGGCAGGGACAGTTCTCTGATGGGAATCCCCTGTTTTTTCAGATCATCCACCTCCCGGCGAAAAAGGTTTTGCTCCGTGGACGGTAAAGCGTCCTGCACTTCCGTAAGAATGCCGACTGCGATTTTTGCCGGATCAACACCCTTCGGCTCGAAATCCGGAATTTCTTCATCGGGCATTGAAAAATCCCTCTCGTCCGGTCCCGCGACCGACTTTAGTATAATACGGATATTATTGATATTTTCTGAAATAATCCCACAACATTCCATGGAGGGAATCAAACCGATGAGGCCCAAATGAGATACCAGCCCCCAACTGGGCTTCAAGCCGCAGACAGAAGCTCCGGCGGCCGCAAGCCGGCTTTCGCCCGTCATATCCAAAACCAGCTCCACATCTGCTTCCTGCGAAATCAGCGCTTTGCCGGCTCTGCTACCGGTCAGGCCGAAACCGAATTCGCTCATACGCGTGGAACCGCAAACGTACGCCCCCGCTTCACGAATCAGACGGTAAAGCGTTGCGTCCTCCAGTGCTCGAAAACCGGTCAGAGCGCCAGAGCCTGCTTCCGTCGGCCAGCCAGCAACGGAGATATTGGGCTGAATCGCAATCTTCAATCCCTTCAAAATGCCGTCCGGTAAAACGGTTTCTTCAAAATGGCGATGGAAAAAAATTGAATCCATAATGTTTTCCTTTATTCCAGAATGCTGGCAACTTTAAAATAACGGCCTTTGACCGCCGGTGCGCTCTTGAACAGCTGATCGTTTTGCGAAAAAACCGAACGTACCGCCTCTTTTCCGGGGCGGGTGCGGTTGCAAACCGGCGCCACTGTATAAATCGGCTCTTCCGACCCCGCCTTTTCCGACACCAGCCGGGCCAGTTTTTCAGCCTGCGCAATCCCCTCTTCGATTGCCGGCCTCTCTTCCCCGGAAATACCAATACGCGACACCCAGGATAGATGATCAAGCTTGTTTTCCTTTGCCGCGGTTCCCGGCAAAACATCCTGACCGCCCATATTCAACAACCCCAGTTCCACCAGTTGTTCCTTTTTCACTGTGGAGGGTGCTCCGGTCAGGGGGCAGGCAGCACTGCGGTTTTTGGGAAAGGCGATAACCTCCCGGATTGATTGGGTTTGAAGAATCATGGATACGGTGCGGTCCATCCCCAGGGCCAGACCGCCATGGGGCGGCGCTCCAAAATCGAATGCCCGCAGAAAGAACCCGAATTTTTCCCTGGTTTCCTCTTCCGTCAGCCCCAGGGCCGCAAAGATTTTGCGCTGCACGTCGCGGTGGTTGATGCGGATGCTGCCGCCTCCCAGCTCCTCTCCGTTCATGACCAGGTCATAGGCCCGCGAACGCAGGGACAACAGTTCTTCGATATTTTTCGGATCAAAATCAATGCGCTCCGGCGCGGTGAAAGGATGATGACTGGAAGTGACAAATCCATCCTCCGCCGGTTCAAACAGCGGAAATTCCGTCACCCAGACCGGACAGAAAAGGTTTTCCGGAATCAACCCCAGACGGTGCGCCAGATGTAGACGCAACTGACCCAGCGCGTGCGTAACGACAGCATAGGAAGGATCGGCAACCATGATCAGCACATCTCCGTCGGCCACCTCAAACCTTTTCCATAGCGCATCGAGCTCATCGGGACTGAAAAACTGGACGATGTTGGACTCCAGTTTTCCGCCCTCGGCGCGCATCCAGGTCATGCCCTTGGCGCCGAACGACGGGGCGATTTCCCTGGCATATTCATTCTGCAAAACGTTTTTGCTGAGTTTTTCAGACTGGCTCTTGACGTTGATGCCCTTAATGCATCCGCCTCTCTGCAGAATCTGACGAAAGATCGCATAGTGGGTTTTGGCAAACAAATCTGTCACATCCACAAAGCGAAGACCGAAGCGCAAATCCGGACGATCGGAGCCTGTGGCATCCATCGCCTCCGCATACGTCATACGCGGAAAGGGACGGGAAAGCTCGATACCGCCGACGGCAAACATTTTCACCGTCAGTTCCTCGACCAGATCGTAAAGAAATTCCTCGTCGATAAACGAAGCTTCGATGTCGAGCTGCGTAAATTCCGGCTGGCGGTTCGGGCGCAGATCTTCGTCACGAAAACAGCGGGCCAGTTGGAAATAACGCTCCAGGCCGCCGATCATGAGCAGCTGCTTGAAAAGCTGCGGCGACTGGGGCAAAGCGTAAAACTTCCGCTCGTGCACGCGGCTGGGCACCAGGTAATCTCGGGCACCTTCCGGCGTACTGGACGTAAGTACGGGCGTTTCAATTTCCAGAAATCCTTTGGAATCCAGAAATTCACGCACGCATTGAAAAATGCGATGCCGGGCCATTAAATTGTCTCTCATGGAAGGCCTTCGAATGTCCAGATACCGGTATTGGAGGCGCAGGTCTTCTGCCACCTGATCGGTGCCGGTGCTGGACACCCCGGCAATCATTGCCTTTTCCGAAACGGCAAAAGGAAGCGCATCCGCTTCGGAAAGCACGGTCAGTTCCGTAACAATGACCTCGACGTCGCCCGTTTCGATGTGGGGATTTTCCGTGCCTTCCCGCCTGATTTTCACCTCGCCCGCAACGGTGATACAATATTCGGAGCGCAGCGCCGATGCCCGGAGCATAACCTCTCCCGAGGCAAGTTCCGGATTAAAAACAATTTGCAGAATACCGCTGCGATCGCGCAGATGGACAAACAAAAGGCCGCCGTGATCCCGGAATGCATCCACCCACCCGCAAAGCCGCACCTGGCGGCCGACATTCTCCTTCGTCACCTGTCCGCAAAAAACTCTTTGACCAAAACTCATGGGAATGATCCTTTCGAGAAAAAACATTCAAGTTTAAATCCGCATCGGCGGAAACCGATTCGCGGAGCGTATCAAATCGGTTTTATATGGCGTTTTTTTCTTCGGCACTGGAAGACGGCTGCAGAATCAGAATATGTCTGTAATGTGCACGAATGTTTTCTTCCTGGAAAGGAAAAGGTAAATAGCGTCCTTCGCGCCAAGCTTCTACACCGTCATCATAATAGGGACTGGAAGGATTATCCGACTGTCCGGAACTGTTGACAGCCATCATGGGCTCTTTCCTGCTAAAATCGACAACCATCCGCATCGAGGGAATGATCCAGGCCTGAAAATCTCCCCCCATCATATACATCGACACATTGAGTGTGAACATATCTCCTTCGGCAGGATAAGGCCCCCTGTTAAAATAGGACCAGAGGCTTTTCAACGCTGTTCTTTCCATCCATCCCAGATGCTTCGCCATTTGGAAACTATCGGTTTCCCAAGTGCCGGTGTGCAGATTTCCCCATTTCCATTGCTGTGGCTTTTCCGCACAGGTCGATTCCAGAAATAAAACGGCATCCGCCAGTGACCGGGCAACGATGCCGGCCTTGGTTTCCTTTTCGGGCGTAGCGATGTCATCCCAAAAGGGACTTTCATTTCCGCGAACGAGCAGATGATCGCAGGTGGCGTTATAGCTCTCACTGTTGAGAATCACAAACGACTTCCAGGCCCGGGAATCCATTGGCCCCAATTCATCCAGAAAGATGTTTTTCGTAACTGCGTCCAGAAAAGAGCCCAAAAGCGCCGCTTCCGCCGAATCCGCCTTCATATCACCGCGAAAATTCCGCAGCATCTCCAGGGCAAGGCGCATACGCGAAACTCTTTTTTCATCCTGCCAGGACTCTGACTCTTTCATGATTTCCGCCGCAAATGGTCCTGTCAGCACGTCATTCCGCAATTTTGACACAAACAGCGAGAAAGTGTCCAGTTGCATTGCCATGCTGGTTTCCGCCGTGTGCTGATGGGTCGCAAGGACCATTTGTTCGATACGCTCGGCTCGTTCCGGCCAGTACCAAGAGGAGGAAAGAATATGGGGATAGTCTTTCGGAACTGTGCGGTGATTTGCCGTGCCCAGAAATCCTTGCGGAGGATTTTTTTGATACGGCAAAGCGGACGAATCCAGAAAACCGGTCCAGTCATAACGGCCTGTCCAGCCCGGCGATGGCGCAAGTCCTCGCCCTCCGGCCCGCAAAGGGTAATTGCCGGTCACCTGCCACGCAATATTTTCTTTATCCGCAAACATCATATTCAAAGGAATGGACCGGATCCGTTTTGCAGCCGCTATGGCTTCATCCACCGAACCGGAGAAACCCAACTGGAAAAAAGCATTCATGCTGTCATCATTTCCATCCGGCTTCGCACGGCAAAGGGCGATACCGTAAGGAATGTCCACCGGCATGGCCTGAATAAGATGCAAAGGCTCCCCCCTTAGCGCCTCGCTCATCAACGTTCCATGTAAGGTCTCGTAAATACTGATATTTTTTCGTTCCCCTCCCTTACTGCGGAAAACTTCCCGACGCTCGGAAACCGGCAGCCACTTTCCCTTGTGCAGATAATGAAGCCTGCCTTCCACCAGTTTGATTTGCTCAAGAAAAACATCCTGATTGTCCGCCATGACCATCGTCATACCCCAGGCAACGCGTCCGTTATAGCCTGCGATAATCACCGGCGCTCCCGCAATGCTCACTCCGGCTGCATCATAGGAGCCGCAGCGCACGTGCAACAGATTCCAGACCGAGGGCATGCTCAAGGGCAAATGCATATCATTGGAAAAAATGCTGGCTTTGCCGCTGGTTCTTTCCCTGGAGATGGCCCAGTTATTGGATGCCGCAATGCCCCCCAGACCGAGGGAATGCAAAATTGGATGAAGTTCGGCAAGCTCGCGGATTCCGGCCTCCGCCATTTTCAGATTGATTTCTCCGAGTTTGGCCGCCTCGTCAAACGCAAGAGACTCATCCGGATAAATGGGCGAAAGCCAGGCCGTCTTCTTTGCGCCAATCGCCTGGGCAACATTCAAAATGGCGATTTCCTCAGCAAAGTTAAAAGACAGACCAAGACTCAAAAGTGTAAAGACTCGGACCGAATCGACAGGTTCCCAGGGCTCCGGTTTGTAACCGGACAGGGCAAGCCCCGGAGGCAGCCTGTTCTGATGGCTTTTCAGATAGGCGTTCACGCCGTCGCTGTAGCACTGCAAAAGCCGGCGGTTGGCCGCTGATACATTTTTATAGAGGATTTCCGCCGTGCTGGCGGGATTCACGCTGCGCATGTAGATATCCAAAGCCAGGACCGAAGGACCGGCCATCTCGGCCAGCCTCCCCTGCGACAACAACTTCATGCCGATCATCTGGGTGAGCCGATCAGAGGCATGGACATATCCGACAGCCATGGCCATATCTTCCATGTTTTGCGCTTCCACCAGAGGAATACCGTAATCATCCCGGCTTACCGTAACCTTATCCTTGAGTCCATCCAAAATGACGGTTCCCTGGAGATCATCCAGTTTGCTCCGGAAATGGCGGTTTGCCAGATGAGAGCAGCCTAAAACCAGAAAACAGACCACAAACAACGCACAACTGGACCAAAACATTTTTTTTTGTTGAAAAAATCGAGATTTAAAGTTTCGCGGCATGGAATGTTTACTCAAATTTAATAAGAACTGGTCGGGGCGAGTGGATTTGAACCACCGGCCCTCTGAACCCCATTCAGATACGCTACCAGACTGCGCCACGCCCCGACATGCCTTATTTTTAAGTGAAAAAGTCATTACCACCATCAAAGAAGCATGTCAAGGACAAACAAAAGTCAAAGATGCCGGGAAATAATCCAAGATTTCCAAAAGGCAAAAGCCTTGATTTTGCTCATTATACGCTGATTTCATTTTTTTCTTGAATAAAAAATCATCTTCACGTATGAAAAATACATGAGCAAACTGGAAAGAATATTTCTATTCAGAATCAGAAAAGCGATCTTCTTCGTTTCCGTTTTGTTGTCTTTTTGGCTAACCGGAAATGCCGCAACCGCCTGGGCGGATATCTACAAGTATGAAGATGCCAGCGGCGTCATCCATATCACCAATGTGCCCTCCAACCCCCGCGCAAAATATGTGGTGGTGCTCAAGGAAAAAAGAATCATTATTTCAAATAAAATCAATATTCAGCAATATGATAAAATCATCAGCAACGCCGCAGCCAAATTCAATCTGGACGCTGCTCTCATAAAAGCCGTGATCAAGGCCGAATCCAACTTTAACCATCAGGCGGTTTCCCGCGCCGGCGCCAAAGGCCTGATGCAGCTGATGCCTCAAACTGCTTCCGCGCTGAATGTAGAAGATGTTTTTCATCCCGGCGATAATATCGAGGGTGGAGCAAGGTACCTGCGGTATCTGCTGAACCTTTATCGGGGCAATCTGACGCTTGCACTGGCCGCCTATAATGCCGGAGAAGGAGCTGTTGCAAAATACAACAACAGCATTCCTCCCTATCGTGAAACACAAAATTACGTGCGGCGCGTTTTGGACCTGTACGAATCTTACAGCAAAACGTAATCTTCATGGCAGGGCATCTTCAATATAAAGATAAGGTCTTATTTTTGATAGTTTTTTTTCCTTGATTCCTTTAATGCGAGTCAGTTGCTCCAACGATTCAAACCGGCCGATTTCCCTTCGTAGCGCCAAAATCCCGGCGGCTGTTTTCCGCCCCAGGCCCGGAACCAGTTCCAATTCCTCCTGACCAGCCGAATTGACGTCCATCGGCAAACCCAACGCCAGTCTATTCGCGGCGGCCATCTTCTCCACAAGAATGCGCTGCCCGCCTCTCTCTTCCAGAAGACGGATTTTCATGGCATTTTGCAACGGAAAATCCTGTTTGCCGTCAAAAACAACCTGAAGCTGGCATAGAAGCTCTTTTGCCGTTGTTTTCGGCCCGACAAAGAAGACACCGGATGGGCCGTCTTCCGCATCAATTTCGATGATGAGAGAATCCTTGTTGGATGTGGATAAAATCGGATATGTGAAGGTTGACGGATAAAAAAAACCGACAAGGGGAATAAAGGACAAAATAACAGCTATGGCAATCATTCCCCTTGTCTGACGTTCAACCATGGTTGAACCTTTCGCTTCTGACTATCAGATCACATTTAACATTAGCTTTTCTTTTCCAGATGAAAAGCGTCATGAAGCACGGTAACGGCGAGCTCCGTGTATTTTCTCTGAATCACGCATGAGATTTTAATTTCAGATGTACTGATCATCATAATGTTGATGCCTTCATCCGCCATGGCTTTAAACATTTTCGCCGCAACGCCGGAATGACTGACCATTCCCACGCCGATGATGGACACCTTCGCCACATCATCATCCACTTCCACGCTCTGAGCACCAATATCTTTTGCCGCCGCTTCAATCATCCTCTGTGCCTCTTTCATGTCTTTCTTGGAGACAGTAAAGGTCAGATCCGTGAAACCCTGCGCGCTGGCATTCTGAATAATCATGTCCACGCTGATATTCCGTTCCGACAAAGGCGAAAACAAGCTGGCCGCGATCCCCGGCTTGTCGGGCACATGAACAACCGTTATTTTCGCCTGATCCCGGTCATAGGTCACTCCTGAAAGCACTTCTTTTTCCATCTCTCCATCCTCCTTCGTTACAAGTGTTCCGCCTTCATCGGAAAAGGTTGATTTGACATAAACAGGCACATTATATTTTTTGGCCATTTCCACAGAACGAGGCTGCAAAACTTTTGCGCCCGTCATGGCCATTTCCAGCATTTCATCGTAGGAAATTTTATCCAGCCTTCTGGCTTTGGCACAGATATTGGGATCCGTTGTATAAACACCGTCCACATCCGTATAGATATCGCAGCGCTCGGCGTTCAGTGCAGCCGCCAAAGCGACGGCACTTGTGTCAGAGCCGCCGCGTCCCAGCGTGGTAATGTTGTTCTCCTGATCCACCCCCTGAAACCCGGCAACAACGACAATCGTACCGTTTTTCAGCTCTTGCTCGATAAGCTCCGTATCGATCACTTCAATCCTGGCTTTTTTATAGGCTTTATCCGTCTTGATTTTCACCTGAAAACCAAGCAGGGAACGGGAACGGTACCCCATCGCATTTAACACAATCGACAGCAAAGTAATGGTTACCTGCTCGCCTGTCGAAATCAGCGAATCATATTCCCGCTCATCAGGATTATCTGCGGCGCTGTGCGCCAGATCAATCAGCCTGTTGGTTTCTCCCGCCATTGCAGAGAGAACGACAATGACATCATGTCCGGCATTTTTCTCTTTGATAGCCTTTCCCGCTACATTTTTAATTTTTTCAATATTCGCCACCGATGTACCGCCAAATTTCTGAACCACCAACCCCATATATCAAACCTCCTCCTGAAGATCTTTGACCAATTCTTCAACCCTTTTTTCCGGACCGCGTAAAACAATCTTTCTTCTGTTTTCATCAATATATGAAAAATGGACCCATATGGCCTCCGAAGGTAATGCGTCCGCAATCTTCTCCGCCCATTCGACGACCATCACCCCCTTGCCCGAAAGATATTCCTCATACCCCAAATCGTCCAAATCTCCTGCCTGTTTTAACCGGTAAACATCGAAATGATATAAAGGACATCGGCCCGGATACTCATTGACCAGCGTAAAAGTCGGACTGACAATCGGATACTCCTCGCCGACCCCCAGTCCTCTGGCCAATCCGCCGGTCCAGCAGGTTTTTCCCGCTCCCAGTTCACCGGACAAGGCAAAAATGTCCCCTGCCCCCGCCTTTTTCCCAATGGCCAGTCCGACACAAACCGTCCGGCCGGCGTTTTCGGACAATATTTCAAAATTCTTGCTTTGTTCATTCATACAAAAACCGGCATAGGCATCCGTTATTATTCCAGCACGACCAAAGCGGTCGCATATCTTTTGGTATGTGAAATGCTCAGATGAACATTTTCAACGCAGGCTTTGTCCAGACAAGTCCGGGCACCTCCAGACAGGATCAACCGCGGCCTGCCGCTTTTTTCGTTTTCCACTTCAATATCCAGAAGATTCACACCTGCACCCAACCCCTTGCCAATCGCTTTGAGAAACGCCTCTTTCGCGGCAAAGCGTGCTCCATAATGCAAAGACGCCTGAGCGTGGCGGCTGCAATAAGCTATCTCCCCCGGAGAAAAAACCCTGGCTAAAAACCTGTCGCCCCATTTTTGGATGATTCTTTCCATACGTTCATTTTCGACAAGATCAATACCGATGCCGTAAACCATAAAAATTCTTTCAAGCCCGGACAATCGCATCCGTCATGGCTGCAACTTTTTTCATAAAGGCTACATCGTGAACGCGAAGAATATGACAGCCGTTTAAAACAGCTGCCGAAACCGTAGCAGCCGTTCCTTCCAACCTTTCGGCCGGACTTCCGCCGGTAACGCTGCCGATAAAGGCCTTGCGTGATGCTCCGATCAAGAGCGGCAATCCCAGAATCTTCAATTCACTAATATTTTTCAGTATTTTACAATTATCCCCATAGGTTTTTCCAAAACCGATCCCCGGATCAACCACCAGATGCTCTGTGCCAATGCCGGCCGCCATGGCCGTGCGACATCTGTCACGCAAATAATCAATGATTTCTCCCATTAAATCATGATACATTAAATTACCAGTCTGCATATTTTCCGGTGTGCCCCGCATATGCATCAAAATTAATCCTGCCTGGAATTTCCGGACCATCAAAGCCATGTCCACATCTCCCAGTGCACTGATATCATTAACTATTTCTGCGCCAGCCTCCAAAGCCCGCAAGGCCACGGATGATTTCTTCGTATCCACGGAAATCGGAACCCTTCCCGTGCGGGACAGGCCCTCAATGACCGGAAGAACTCTTTGCATTTCCTCTTCCGCGGAAACGGGTTTCGATCCCGGCCTTGTTGACTCGCCGCCAATGTCAATCAGATCCGCTCCTTCCTCCTCCATCTGCTTTCCGTGATCAATGGCTTTTTGTACATCAAAAAAAACGTTGCCATCGGAGAAAGAATCGGGGGTCACATTTAAAATCCCCATGACCAACGTTTTCTCTCCCAAAACGATTTCGCGGCGCGATGTTTTCAAAACGAAGCGATTCCGGGAAATATTGTCAAGAATATCCAATATTTCCCTTCCGATTTGAAACAATCCGAACGGTTGTTTTTCGAT
>Ga0209096_1000907_pt1 | contig 35480 bp, 33 predicted proteins | sample AD_UKC034_MetaG_FD_184407 | JGI IMG/M metagenome (GOLD analysis project Ga0209096, IMG submission 184407) | Active sludge microbial communities of municipal wastewater-treating anaerobic digesters from USA - AD_UKC034_MetaG (SPAdes) (version 2) | ecosystem: Engineered > Bioreactor > Anaerobic >...
TTTATACCGGGATTGCAATGATTGATCTCCGTGCGCTCCGTGTTCTCCGTGAGATTAATGCCGGGACGCCTTCAGGCGGCCCCGCCTATTTGACCTCGCACGGAGGAAAGGAGAACACGGAGATTATCTTTTTAATGAATTTGAAGTCTCAAAATGTTATCCAACGAAATCCAGAACTTGACAAAATCAACCTCCGTGTTCTCCTTGGCTCCGTGCGCACTACTCTCACCCGATTTTCTCCACCAGCAACCGCTCACTGACCGTCAGGCTTAGCGTCTCCGTGGAGTTTTTCCCATAAGACACCACCATGCTCCCATCGAAAGATTCCACCGATTTGATTTTAATTTTTAAACCGAGATGGAGTTTCCGGCTGTTTAGAAATTTCAGGAACTCCTCGGTCGAATGAATTACCGCGCCCAGCCGGACGGTTTCACCGGCTCCGCAATCACTCAGCTTCTCATATCTGATCCAATCCACTTTTCCGGTTTTATCGGGGATGGGGGACCCATGCGGGTCGATTTTCGGATAACCCAGCATCTCATCCATTTTATCAAAAAAATAGGGGGAATGGATATGCTCGATTTGTTCCGCTATTTCATGCACTTGTTCCCAGCCGAAGCCCATTTTCTGAACCAGGAACATCTCGGTCAGCCGGTGCTTACGGATGATCAGGCCGGCTTCCTTCTTGCCTTTTTCCGTGAGGCGGAGCGGTTTGTAACTCTCATAGTGAACCAGCTTTTTGCCGGCCAGTTTTTTGACCATGCTGTTTACCGTGGGCATCTTGATGGCCAGGATCTTGCTCAGGTCATTCACACTCACCTCGCCTTTTTCATTCGCCAAGTTAAACAAGGCCTTGAGGTAATTTTCTTCGGTATGGGAATGCATGACTTAAAGGTAGGCTTTCCGGGGATGCATAAAAAATGTATTATGGAAGTATAAAAATAATTGTTAGATTTGTCTAACTTTAAACTTTTACGAATAAAATAATGCACCGGATCGTTCAGTGGATCGGACCCTGTATAACCCCAAGTTTAGCTCTTTTAATTTCCTGCAGCAGCCTGGAACCCGCCGCTCCTGCCGAAGACGAACTCCTGGACGGTCCGGTGGAGGGCCTGAGTTTTGAACAAAACAGCCGTTTCCTGGCAGGGGACCGGGCCTTTAACGATGAAGTTTTCACCTCCCCGACCGGATTGGGCCCCTTATTCGTAGCTACCAGCTGCGGCTCCTGCCATGCGGGGGACGGCAAGGGCCACCCGTTCAGCTCCCTGGTCCGTTTTGGACAGACCGACAGCACGGGCAACCGGTACCTCCATGCCGGAGGTCCCCAGCTGCAACACCGGTCCATTCCAGGTTATGCCCCGGAATCCTTACCCCCCGGCGCAAGCCACTCCACCTTTATACCTCCGGCCAACACCGGCCTGGGATACCTCGAACTGGTACCGGATGAGGACCTGCTGGCCATGGCCGATCCGGAAGATGCCAACTGGGATGGCATCTCCGGCGTACCCAACTGGGCCGTTTTGCCGGCTTATATTCGGCCAGGCAGCGATAAGATCAGCCGGAATGGAAAGTATATTCACCGGTTTGGCAAAAAAGCCTCCGCTTTCGATCTTATGCATCAGACGGTCAACGCCTACCACCAGGATATCGGCATATCCTCCAGTTTCGCACCCACGGATATATACACCGGTCTGGACATTGAACCGGAAATTTCGGACCTCAACATCCACCAGGTCGTTTTTTATCTCCAGGCCCTGAAAGCTCCCATTCAAAGGAAACCGGATGACCCGAAGATCAAAGCCGGTAAATCGCTTTTTACGGCAACCGGTTGTGAAAAATGCCACAAAGAATCCCTCCGGACAGGGCCTTCTCCCATTGCCGCCCTGTCTGATAAAACCTTTCATCCGTACACCGACCTTTTGCTTCACGATATGGGCAATGCTTTGGATGATGGTTATACCGAAGGCAACGCCAAAACATATGAATGGCGCACTCCACCCCTTTGGGGCCTTGGCCTTTCACCGGATTCCCAGGGAGGTCAGTACTTCCTCCTGCATGATGGACGTGCCCGTAGCATTGAAGAGGCTATTTTGTTGCACGGCGGTGAAGCCGAAACCAGCCGGAATAAATTCAATCAACTGAATGTTGAAGACCGGGAAGCCCTGATCCGGTTTCTGGAATCCCTTTGAAGAATGGACCGGAATACCTTCATAAAGACCTGTGGATTGGCCTGCCTGGCCGGCCTTGGAGGTTTGTCCGCCTGTGGAAGTATCCGGCGGGTAAGGGGGGATATTGATGCAGATGACCTGGTCCTGCCCCTGGATCGTTTTGAATCCGGAAAAGAAGGAAAAACGGTTTTCAGGGATTCCGTCATCGTTTACCATGAAATCCTGAAATACCCGGTTTGTGTTTTCCGGGTCTCAGGGCAGGAATACCGGGCGCTTTGGATGCGGTGCACCCACCAGGGCACCGAACTGCAGGTCTTCGGGGACCGCCTGCAATGCCCGGCGCATGGCAGTGAATTTGATTCTTCGGGCCGGATCCGTAATGGACCCGCGGACGAAAATCTCCGAACCTTTCCGGTCCGGATTGAAAATGACCGGCTTAAAATCTCTTTAAAAAAATGATGACGCGTCCTTTACTGGGATTCCTCGTTTTTTGGACCTATTGGCTTCCCGCTCATGCCCAAATAGATCCGGATTTATTAAAGATCCCCGGAGACAGTTCAAAACAAATGCTGAACATGGATGCGGTATACAACCGTCCTTTTACCAGCGCCGGTAAACTGCCGGTTTCGCTGGGCGGTTACCTGGAAGCCAACTGGCAACACCTGGGCACGGACGGGATATCCGAAGGCCATCAGTTTCAGTTCAGGCGGATGACCTTGTTTGTTTCATCAACCATTGCCCGGCGATTAAAATTTCTCAGTGAACTCGAATTTGAAGACGGCACCAAAGAAATAGCTCTTGAATTTGCAGCCCTGGACCTTGAATGGTTTCCCCTGCTCAACCTGAGGGGAGGGGTGATCCTGAACCCTATCGGTGCCTTTAATCAGAATCACGACGGGCCCAAATGGGAATTCATAGACCGGCCCATTTCAGCAACCCAACTCCTTCCGGCGACCTGGAGCAATGCAGGTTTTGGCCTGTACGGGAAATACAATAAAAGGGACTGGATGTTCGGTTATGAGGCTTACCTCTCCGGTAATTTTGACCAGTCCATCATTGACAATGGCTTGAACAGGACTTCCCTGGCAGAGGCCAAAAAAAATGCGGACCGGTTTGAAGATATCCACAGCGGCTTGCCCCTTTTTACCCTGAAAACCGCCGCAAGGCATAACCAACTGGGTGAAGTCGGGCTTTCTTATATGGGCGGGGTGTACAACAAATACAAGGAGGATGGCTTGCCGCTGGATGAAAAAAGAAGGGTGGATGTCTTTGCCATCGATTTCAACGGCACCTTGCCGGTCCTGAATACTTTTATCACCGGAGAATGGGCCTGGATCAGGGTGAATGTCCCGCCAACCTATACCGAACAATACGGCAACAAACAACGAGGCGGTTTCGTGGATCTGGTTCAACCCCTTGTGAAAAAGCGGATCCTCGAATGGGAGGATGCCGTGATGAACCTGGCGGTTCGTCTGGAATACGTCGATTGGAATAGAAATAAGTTCGTTTCAACCGGTGACCCGATTGCCGATCATCTCTGGAGCCTGGTACCCGGCCTGAGTTTCCGGCCATCCGGCCAAACCGTAATCCGGTTAAATTACCGGATTCAGCGGCAATGGGACCTGCTGGGGAATCCTCCTGCAAGGACGGGAGGATTCAGTTTTGGATTTTCGTCCTATTTTTAAACCTAATCATGCGTCTTTACATCAAAAACATGGTGTGCAACCGCTGTGTGATGGCCGTCAACCAGGAACTGGAAAAGCTGGGCCTGCATCCGGCCTCCATCAGCCTTGGTGAAGTGGAATGGTCCCATGAACCCACTGCGCAACAATTACAAAACCTGGGGCAACGCCTGAGGGCCCTTGGCTTTGAAGTACTGGACAACCAAAAACAAAAACAAATTGAAAAAATAAAAAGCCTGCTCATCGGCCTGGTGCAGCAAGCGGCCATCGAAGAGCATTTCAGTCTCAGTGAATTCCTGGGCAAGGCTTTGCATAAAGACTATTCTTATGTATCCCGCTTGTTTTCCGGGGTTGAAGGCATCACCATCGAACAATTCTTTATCCTGCAAAAAATAGAAAAGGCAAAGGAACTGCTCGTCTACGATGAACTCTCGCTCAGCGAAATTTCCTGGAAACTGGGATACAGCAGCGTGGCTCATTTATCTTCCCAGTTTAAAAAATTTACCGGGCTCACACCCACCGCTTTTAAAAAAATAGGGGGATTAAGGAAGTCCATTGATAAGGTGATCGTCAGTGGTCAATAGTCAATGGTCAATAGTCAATGGTCAATAGTCAATAGTCAATAGTCAATAGTCAACATTCGCCCGCCTAACCGCCTTCTTGTCAAATACAGTCGGGCAGGCCTTAAACAGAGCAAAACGTTAGGAAGGGAAACAAAAAGTTTGGCAACTTTCATATCCTTTATTTCATCCAGGCATTTTGCTAAAAAGTTTCAGGCGGGACACCTGAAGCCCACCTCATAATTTGCCCGCTTACCTTTATAATCAACACTTAGAAATTTGCAATCCATCATCCCGGCTTCGAAGCACAACCTTTCTAAGTCCAACCACAACACTGGTCAAGGCTTCGCAGAAGCCCAACCCTTCTAAGTCCAACCACAACACTGATCAAGGCTTCGCAGAAGCCCAACCCTTCTAAGTCCAACCACAATACTGATCAAGGCTTCGCAGAAGCCTAACCTTTCTAAGTCCAACCACAATACTGATCAAGGCTTCGCAGAAGCCTAACCTTTCTAAGTCCAACCACAATACTGATCAAGGCTTCGCAGAAGCCTAACCTTTCTAACATAATCCATTGAGCAAAGACCGGAATAAACTGGGGGAATTCAATCCTTGCTCTTAAATGCGCCTTGACTTGAGGAACCCTTTTATGCTCATTGTGCCGTTGTGGGGAACCATCACCATGTCGTCGTGGACTAAACTTTTTGTGCCCTTCGCTTCGCTGTGCCGTCGTGGGAACCCTTTGTAGTCACCCCCCAACAATGCTCCCTACTGATCAACAATTAATTACAACTCTTTGACGGAATAATATAACGGCCTACGGATCAGTTCCTCTCAATTTTGTATCATAAAAACTATTATTCATGACACAAACTTATACCGTCACCGGAATGACCTGCGGATCCTGTGAACTAGCTGTCAAAAATGCCTTGCAGTCCCTGCCCCATGTAAAATCGGCTGAAGTATCCAAAACAGCGCAACAGGCAAAACTGGAATTGGAAAAAGCCATTCCGTTGTCTGAACTACAGCAAGCCCTGGGCCCCAATAAATACAAAATCACCCCCCACCCATCCGCTCATGAGGCTACTCCGGAAAAATCCTGGATCCAGACCTACAAACCCATCCTGCTGGTTTTCGCCAACCTCCTGGGGCTTACCCTTTTTATCGAGGCGTACCGGGGGTCCTTTGGCTGGATGCGCTGGATGAATCATTTTATGGCCGGCTTTTTCCTGGTTTTTTCGTTTTTCAAACTGCTTGACCTGAAAGGATTTGCGGAAAGTTACGCCCGCTACGATATCCTGGCGAAAAGATGGGCTCCCTGGGGATATGTATATGCCTTCGTCGAATTGGGCCTTGGTCTTTTATACCTCGGCGGATGGTTCCCCCTGGTAACCAACACGATCACCTTTGCCGTGATGAGCCTGAGCCTGGTGGGTGTGCTTCAAACCGTGCTGAACAAAAGGGTCATTCAATGCGCCTGCCTGGGCAAGGTTTTTGATTTACCCATGAGCACAGTGACCATCGCGGAGGACGCCCTGATGATTGGAATGAGCCTGATCATGCTCCTATACATGATTTAAATGCCTGCAGGCCCTTTTTGTGCGGGAATGTTCGGGAGGAGCTTAGCTCCCTTGAATTTTATTATAAAAGCCGTTCAGAATCCTATAACCTTTTGACTACAAATCAGGCTTATCTTTGTAATGCAGTCATGAAAAAACTATTATCCAGTTTTTTATTGATCCTCTACCTTGGAACCTCCTCGGGCCTGACCTTACATACCCATTATTGCATGGGGCGGCTGGCCGGTTGGAGCCTGGGTTATGAACTCCCGGATATCTGCGGCAAATGCGGCATGAATAAGTCCGAAGGAAAGGACAAGGGCTGCTGCAGGGATGAACACCATGTACTGAAAACCAGCGTAGACCAAAAAACACTCGGTTCTTCCTTCTCCCTGAACCTGGCCCTGGCCGAAACGGTACTGCCTGCGCTGCATCCCGAACCCGTTTATTTACACTTCCAGGACCGCGCCTTGCCGGCCCCGGTGAACGCGGTACCTCCTCCCTTAAATACCGTCGCGGTTTATATCCGCAACTGCGTTTTCAGGATTTAGCCTGTCCCTTCCCAGGTTTGACTCCGGTTCCTCACCGGATGTTCAATAATTTATTTTTCTAAATCCTATCTTTTTTATTATGAAAACCATCAATCCTATCCTGATCCTGGCTGTAATATTCATTGGAACCGCTTTCAGGTCCCGTGCACAAGCCGGAAGTGAATTATTTAAAGACCTCTTCCAATCTTATTTCCAAATAAAAGACGCCCTGGTAAAATCCGAGGCCGAAAACGCATCCCTCCATGGAGGCCAATTGGTCGCCGCGCTCGACAAAATGGAAATGAATAAACTGGGCCATGAAGAACACCTGGCCTGGATGAAGGTGGAAAAGGAACTGAAGCAGGATGCCAAAGACCTGGCCGGCACAAAAAAAATCACCCGGCAACGCGAAATTTTTATCCGGCTTTCTGAAAATATCTACTCCCTGATTAAATCCTCGAAACCCCTGGAAGCCGTTTATTATCAGCATTGCCCCATGGCCAATGGGGGCAAAGGAGCCCATTGGCTGAGTAAGGAAAACCCCGTAAAAAACCCCTATTACGGGGCTTCGATGCTCAGCTGCGGGCGCACCGTTGAAACCATTCAGCAATAAACCAGGGGCTCGTTTTTTATTTCAAATCCACTGCTGTTTATGAAATTCCAATGCTCTGTGCACGGCTTGAGATCTTCGATCTTTCACCTGTATTTTGGTAAAATCGGGTTGCCGTTGATAAGTTTTCTATTGCCGGTTCTGGGGTTTGCAGCCGGGGCAAAAATCGTACGCTACGACTTATTCATCACGGATACCCTGGTCAACTATAGCGGCAAAACGAGGAAGGCCATCGCCGTCAACGGAACCATCCCAATGCCCACTCTTGAATTTACCGAAGGGGACAGCGCGGTCATTTATGTCCACAACCGGCTCAAAGAAGAAACCTCCATTCACTGGCACGGCCTGATCCTGCCTAACCAATATGACGGAGTACCTTATCTCACAACCCGTCCGATACTGCCCGGACAAAGCCACCTCTATACCTTCAGGCTGATACAAAACGGCACTTACTGGTACCACAGTCATACCAAACTCCAGGAACAAAGTGGCATGTACGGGGCCTTTATCATCCGTAAAAAATCCGGGGACCCGACCTGGAGGGAGGAAGATCAAATACCGGATTATGCCCTGGTGCTCAGCGACTGGAGCGATGAAAAGCCTTTTGAGGTTCACCGTAAACTGCATAATGCCACCGACTGGTATGCCATCAAAAAAGGTGCCACCCAGAGTTATGCCGAAGCCATCCGCGAAGGCCATTTCAAGACAAAACTGGTCAATGAATGGAAGCGGATGCTGGCCATGGACGTGAGTGATGTGTATTATGACCGTTTCCTGAGCAATGGGCAAGCGGAATTGGAAGCTGCGGAATTTAAGGCCGGGGATAAAATCCGGCTCAGGATCATCAACGGGAGTTCTTCCACCTATTTCTGGCTGAACTATGCGGGAGGGAAAATAACGATCATCGCAAACGATGGGCCGGATGTCGTACCGGTGGAGGTTGACCGGATGATCATTGCCGTCGCAGAAACTTATGATGTGGTCGTGACCGTTCCGGAATCAGGCCTTGCCCATGAGTTTTTAGCCACCTCCGAAGACCGGGTAAAATCGACCTCTCTCTGGTTGGGGAAGGGGACCAAACAACCGGCCACCCCCCTACCCCGGTTAAAATATTTCGAAGGCATGAAGATGATGAATGAGATGATGAAAATGAACGGTGACCTTGACGATATGGGCATGAATATGAGCCTGCAGCAAATGGATATGAATGTGGTCATGTACCCCGAAATCACTGGCCCGGGAAAGGACAGGAAAAAACAAGAGCATCAGCACGGCCAGCCGGAACAAAACCAAAACGACGCCACGCCGGAAATCGTAACCCTTAATTATGCCCAGTTGCGCTCCCCGTTTAAAACAACACTGCCCCAGGCGCCTGTGAAAACCATGCGTTTTGAATTGAGCGGCAACATGAACCGGTATGTCTGGAGTCTCGACAATAAAACAGTTTCGGAAACCGATAAAGTCCTCATCCGCAAAGGCGAAAACATCAGGATCATCCTGTACAACGGGTCCATGATGCGCCATCCCATGCATTTGCACGGGCATTTTTTCAGGTTGTTGAACGGTCAGGGCGATTATGCACCCCTTAAAAACGTAGTGGATATCTTTCCCATGGAAACCGATACCATTGAATTTGCAGCGACTGAAACCAATGATTGGTTTTTCCATTGCCATATTTTATATCATATGATGAGCGGTATGGGCAGAATATTCAGTTATGAAGATTCTCCGCCCAATCCCGAGATTCCCGACCCTGCCGCCTCTCTCAAAAAATTGTATCGCGACGACCGGGAGTTTCATTTTATGTTTCAAAATGATTTTGCCAGCAACGGCAATGACGGGGAAATGATGTTGCAAAACACCCGATGGAGCCTGGGAGCGGAATGGCGCCTGGGTTACCACGACGACCACGGCTACGAAACGGAAACCCACATCGGCCGGTATCTCGGAAAAATGCAATGGCTAATGCCTTACCTGGGTTTTGACTGGAGATACCGGAAGTCGGATGAACGTGAAAAAAACTGGTTTGGCCAGGTCAATACCAAAGATCAGCGTGGAGCTTTATGTCTTGGCCTCCGGTACACGCTTCCCCTGCTTTTCAAGGCCGATGCCCGTGTTGATATGGACGGCAGGCTCCGCCTTCAGCTCATGAGGGAAGATATTCCCTTAAGTAAAAGATTCAGAATGGCCCTGATGTACAATTCGGACCGGGAATATATGGCCGGCCTGCAGTATATATTGACTAAAAACCTGGCTTTGTCCACTCATTATGACAAGGATATGGGTTGGGGTGCCGGGATTACTATGACTTATTGATTATTTTAAATCTTATTTAATTTTTTTAAAATGAAAAAGACATCGAATTATTTACACAGTGTATTATTCTGTGCAAGCAGCCTGTTATTGGTTATTCAAAGTTGTTCTTCTACTCAAAAAGGGGAAGTTACTGCTAAAATCGCTTCTTCATCGAAAGAATACTCGGTCATCAACACGGGAGAATCCATACTGCTGTACAAGTACATGCATAAGGCACATTCGGCCAAGGAGGTGGATAAATATGCTCCTAAATATTATTTCACCACCGCATCGTCAGATGTGCTGAAGGATCTGACTAAAGAAAACCTGAAAAAAGCCTTTCCAACCAACCATGCTTTTCACAATGCCCTGGATGCTCATTTTAATTCCGATGCAGAGCTTATAAATTACGATACTTTCCATAAAATGTATAAGCTGAACTGGCTTTTAAAAAACAATCCGTAAAACTCAAAAAAAAATCCTGATATAACCGCTTTAAATACGTACGCATCAATTGGGTTGCATTTTGTAAAAATCATTAACTTATATAATTACCAATGATTGATAAACTCATAGAAGGCGCGCTCCGAAACCGGATCATCGTCTTGCTTGTTGCCGCCATCATCGCGGCCTATGGATTTTATTCGGTCAGAACCACCCCGGTGGATGCCATTCCGGATCTTTCTGAAAACCAGGTGATCATTTTCACAGAATGGATGGGACGGGGACCCCAGATCATGGAGGACCAGGTAACCTATCCGTTGGTCAGCAACCTACAGGGCTTGCCTAAAGTCAAAAACATCAGGGCCAACAGCATGTTCGGGATGAGTTTCGTTTTTGTAATCTTTGAAGACCAGGTCGATATTTATTGGGCCAGAACCCGGGTATTGGAGAGATTAAATTCAGCCCAACAACTCTTGCCCAAAGGGGTGGTTCCCACGCTGGGGCCCGATGGAACCGGCCTGGGCCATGTTTATTGGTACACCCTGGATGCGCCAGGGCATGATCTGGGCGAACTTCGTGCCTTGCAGGATTGGTACATCCGATTTGCTTTGCAAACCGTGGAGGGGGTGAGTGAAGTGGCTTCCTTCGGAGGCTTTCAAAAACAATATCAGGTCGTGGTAAATCCATTGAAACTCCAGTATTACAGGATTCCGATAATGGATGTTGTCCGCGCCCTGGAAGCAAACAATAAAGATGTCGGCGGACGAAAATTCGAACAGGCGGATATGGGCTATATCATCCGGGGTCTGGGTTATATACAGAACATCAAACAAGTTGAAGACATCGCGGTAACCCATATCAATTCCATTCCGGTCAGGATAAAGGACCTTGCAGATGTTCAAATGGGGGGTGAATTGAGACTGGGTATAGTCGAGGAAAATGGAGAAGGAGAAAAAGTCGGGGGGATCGTGGTGATGCGGTATGGAGAAAATGCAAACGATGTGATTGCCCGGTTAAAATCACGCATGCAGGAAGTCGAAAAAGGATTACCCCAGGGGATTCGGTTCAAAATGGCTTACGATCGTTCGGAGTTGATTCAGGCGACCATCGCAACCTTGAAGGAGGCGGTGCTGGAAGAAATCCTGGTCGTCTCCCTGGTACTGTTTGTCTTTCTGCTCCATCTGCGCAGCGCATTGATTGTGGTGATCACCATTCCTATGTCTGTCCTGATCGCCTTCATCCTGATGAAGTGGTTTGGCATTACTTCCAACATCATGTCTCTGGCAGGTGTAGCCCTTGCCGTCGGGGACTTGGTCGATGCCGGAATCGTCATGGTTGAAAATACCATGAAATCATTAAGCGGAGAATTAGAACAATAATGTCTATGCTGGATCCAAAAGAACGGATGCGACGGGTAGAGGAATCTTCCAAGCTGATAGCGAAAGCAGTAGTCAGTTCAATACTGGTGACCCTGGTTTCATTTAGCCCGATTTTGTTTTTATCCGGTCAGGAACATAAACTGTTTTCCCCCCTGGTTTGGACAAAAACATTTGCCATGGCCGGGTCGGCCCTGGTCGCCGTCTTCCTCGTGCCGGTCCTGATGGTCGTCCTGTTGAAAGGAAAGGTGTATTCAGAAAACAAGCATCCCATATCCCGTTTTATTATCTCTTTGTACTCACCCGTGATTCGCTGGTGCCTGAAATGGAAAAAACTAACGCTGTTTTTCTGTATCGCCCTGGTCGCGGGCAGCATCCCTTACCTATTAAGACTCGGCCGTGAATTTATGCCCCCTCTGGACGAGGGCTCTCTTCTGTTCATGCCCGTCACCTTACCGGACATCTCCAATGCGGAGATAAAACGGATCATGCAGGTCCAGGATAAACTCATGCTCACGGTGCCGGAAGTACAAAACGTCCTGGGAAAAGCCGGAAGAGCCAGCACGGCAACGGATAATGCTCCGATTTCCATGATTGAAACGATTGTCCTTTTAAAACCCCAGGCGCTGTGGCGAAAAGGAATCACTAAAAATGACATCATCAATGAATTGAACGCAAAACTGCAAATACCCGGGGTCATCAATGGCTGGACTCAACCCATCATCAACCGCATAAATATGCTTTCCACCGGAATCCGCACAGATGTAGGAATAAAAATTTTCGGCCAGCACCTCGATTCCATAAACCAATTGGCCCAATTGTTTAAAAAAACCCTGGAAGGCCTCGATGGAGTTAAAGATCTGTATGTGGAACCCATCATCGGAGGCAAATATCTGGATATCCGGATCAAACGCGAAGAATTGGGCAAGTACGGTCTGACTATCGACGATGTCAACATGTTCATTGAAAGTGCCCTGGGTGGTATGACGCTGTCTCAAACGGTTGAAGGCCGCCAGCGCTTTTCAATTAACCTGCGCCTGGGTCAGGATTTCCGGAATTCCATTGAAAAAATGAAACAAATACCGGTAATGACCATGGATTTTGGCCCAGTCCCGCTTGGAACCTTAGCGGATATAGAACTCACGGAAGGCCCTCCCATGATTGCCTCCGAAAACGCCATGTTGCGGGGAACACTGTTGTTCAATGTCAGAGGCAGGGACCTTGGAAGTACGGTTGACGAAGCCAAAAACAAATTGGCAGAGGCCATGAATAAGCTTCCCAAAGGATATTTCCTTCAGTGGAGCGGGCAATATGAAAATCAAATCCGTGCTGAACAAAGGCTGAAACTAATAATGCCTGTCGTATTGGCCATTATTTGCATCATTTTGTATTTTACTTTCCGGTCCTTCAGGGAAGTGCTCGTCGTATTATCCGCCATTCCGGTTGCGCTGGTGGGCGGGGTTTATTCCCTTTATTATTTTGACATTAATTTTTCCGTTGCCGTTGCTGTCGGTTTCATCGCCCTGTTTGGGATTGCCGTTGAAACAGGGGTGCTGATGCTGGTGTATCTCAACCATTCCTGGGAGAAAAAAATAAAGACTTTCCGTGAACAAAATCTTAAACTCAACCCCCATGCCCTGGAAGAGGCCATCTACGACGGCGCCGTATTGCGGGTCAGGCCCAAATTGATGACGGTCATTGTGGATATCCTGGGTTTGTTGCCCGTCTTGTTGGCAACGGGAACCGGAAGTGATGTCATGAAACCCATTGCCTACCCCTTTGTATTTGGATTGATCACTTCCACTTTGTTTGTTTTGATCGTCTTGCCGGTCCTGTATGCGTTGATCCGAAATGCCGATTTGAAAAAAGATCTTCAGGAACCTGAAGATTTAACCTAACAAACCATCCTTGGATAAATAAATGCAGCTTCTCATGAAAACCCGTTTAACCCTCATTCCTGTACTGAGTTTCCTCTTCCTTCGGGCTCTTTCAGCCCAGGAAATATACACCCTGGATCGGATCCTGGATTCCATTCGTCAAAATCACCCGGTTGTAAAAATGTACACCCGCGAGATCAGATCCATGGATGAAGCGGCTGAAGGGGCCCGCAGTTGGATGCCTCCACAGTTTGCCATCGGGTCATTTATGACCCCCTACAACATCAATCGATGGAGCAGGGAAGGAGAAATGACCGGGATGGGATCCATCATGATTTCAGGCGAACAAATGTTGCCCAATAAAAAGAAACTGGATGCAGAGGAACGATATATGAAGGCCATGTCCTCTGCAGAATATGACCAAAGAAACAACGTGTTGCATGAATTGGTACACGACGCCAAAAGTTTATTTTTTGAAACCATGATTTTAAATAAAAAACTCGCCGTGCTTGGTTCAAACCGGCAGATCCTTGAATTCATGGTGCAGAATGCAGAAAGCCGCTATCAATTCGGATTGGGCAAAATCGGAGCCTATTACAAAGCCAAAGCAGCCCTGGGCAATCTTAAAAACATGCAATGGATGATTGAAAGCGAGATCCGGGATAAACACTTCCGCATCAATACGCTGATGGGCCGAAATCCCACCATACCCTTGGAATTAGACACTTTGTTTCATTTGAATGATTTTAGTCTTTGGGTTTTTGACCAGGCCCTTTTCTTTTCCAACCGTTCCGATATCAGAGCGCTGGACCAACGCATTCGCCTGAACTGGCTTCGGCAGGATGCGGAGAAGCAGACCCTCAGACCCCAGTTTGGCCTTCGTTATGAACATATGTTTGGATTCGGGGGCCAGCCCCTTTTATTTAACCTTATGGGCATGGTCAGCATTCCAATGGTAAAATGGTCTTCCAAAATGACCCGCGCTAATATAGAAAGTCTCAAATGGCAGGCCATGTCTTATGAAGCCAAAAAAGAAATGCTGGCGAACGAATACAGCGGGATGGCCTATGCCATGCGCAATGAGTTGCAACTTAAAATCAGGCAACTGTCGGGATATGAAGAAACGATTATTCCGGCTCTGAAAAACAATTTACAAACCATGCAATTGGGTTACGAACAAAATACCGAGGAACTATTCATGTTGTACGACGCCTGGGAAGCCCTAAATATGAAGCAACTGGAATACTTCGATTTGTTAAACCAAGCCCTCCGGTCTCAGGTTGAACTGGAACGGTTAATACAACAAAAATGAAAATTTTAAAAGGCTGTCTTTTTCTGTTCGTCATGCTGCATGTTATAGCCTGCAAGCTTCAGCCAGATCGACCTTCGGTTCAGGAAATTCCGCTAACCTATACTTGTCCCATGCCGGAGGATTCCTTCTATAGCCCGGAGCCCGGGCAATGTCCCAAATGCGGAATGGACCTGGTGCAAACAAACTTTGCTCTGCATAAAGGTCATCCGCCCGTCTTCACTTGTCCTATGCATCCTGAAATCATGGAGGATGAACCCGGCAGTTGTCCGATCTGCAATATGAAACTGGTGCAAAAAAATCAAACCGAACAAGATCCTTCCATTCCACGTTTGGAAGATTTGTTAAAACCCACTCATGAATTCATCATTTCGACAGTCCGGGATACTACCCTTCTAAAAAAGGAAGTCTCCCTGATTGGAGAAGCTACCGGCGTGATTGACTACGATACCCGGGAAGTGTACCGGATTTCATCCAATACAGAAGGCCGTATAGAAAAATTATATATCCGGTATAGGTTCCAGAAAATCCATGAAGGACAGCGGATCATGGATGTCTACAGCCCCGAGCTGGTCACTGCTCAACAAAATCTGCTTTTTAACTTGCGGCAGGATCCGGACAATGAAAGTTTGGTCCGTGCGGCAAAACAAAAATTAATCCTGTTGGGAATGCAAACATCCCAGATGGAAGAAGTCATCAAGTCAGGTGAACCCTCCCTTACCGTTGGCGTGTACAGCAAACGAAACGGTTACGTCATCGAAACCGAAAGGATGGAGGGCCGGTCAGAGGGCGCGATGGCCAATAAAGAGGGGGAGGAGGAGCCCTTAACCCTGAAAGAAGGGATGTATGTCCAAAAAGGCCAGCCTGTGTTGAGTGTTTACGATCCCAAACGTACATGGGCTATAATTAATATCCACGGAGAAAACCAGGGATGGATTAAAATAGGAAATGAGGCCATCCTCCGGGCAGAAACCTCACCTCAAACCATCCTCCGCGGAAAAATCAATTTTATAGAACCCTTTTACCAGAAGGGAAGTAAAACCCTTACCGCCAGGATCTATTTGGACCATCGTTACGGGCAATTGCCCATTGGCAGTCGCATAACTGCAAAAATCACAGGGCCTTCAAAAACCTCTTACTGGTTACCTAAATCAGCAGTACTCTCCTCGGGCCTCCAGAAAGTGGTTTTTCTTAAAAAAGAAGGCGGCTTTAAAGCTATTCCGGTGCAGACCGGTTTAGTAATGGAGGACCTGGTTGAATTCAAGGATGGTCTTTCGATACATGACCGGTTCGCCATAAATGCCCAGTACTTATTGGACAGCGAGAGTTTCATCACCGTCAAAAACAAGCCATGAAATCCCTTATTTTTTCCGTAATCCTTCTTTTCCTGCTGGCCTGTAACCAAAAAACCGGGCCCGTGAAAGACCCCGAGCTTTATTATACCTGTTCCATGGATCCTCAGGTCGTGGAATACAAACCTGGAAAATGTCCAATATGTAAAATGGAATTGACCCCGGTAAAAATCAGCAAGGGGAACCGCCGGGATGAATTGGAACTCAGTGACCAGCAAATCCTCCTGGGTAATATTCAAACCGATACGCTGGCAACCTCCAGGATCGGTAAAAAGATATTATTAAACGCAACATTGAATTTTGACCAAAGAAAAATCAATTCAGTCAGTTCAAGGATCATGGGCAGAATTGAAAAGCTGTATTATAAAAATCTGGGAGACTATGTGGTGTCCGGAAAACCATTGTACGAACTTTACAGCGAAGAACTGAATACCGCCAGACTCGAATATCTCCAGGCCCTTGAAAATAAAAACACCTACCCGAAGGACGGCCAGATAAACATGGATCACCTGATTCAGAATGCAAAAAACAAATTGATTCTTTGGGGCATGAGTGAACGTCAAATTTCAGAATGGACGATTTTATCAAACCCCCTGGCGACGACCTTCCTCAGTCCATCCAGCGGATATATTACCGAACTCAACGTGCTGGAAGGGGATTACGCCATGGCTGGAAGCCTGATCGTCAAATTGGCTGACCTCTCCACCTTGTGGGCTGAAGCGCAAATATATTCCTCGCAAATGGCTGATGTGAATTTGAAGAGCAAAGCCTTAGTCCGCTTCCCCGATTTATACAACAGGGATGTTTCCGGAACTATTGAGTTCATGACTCCGGAGCTCAAAGCAGACAGTCGTATCCTTCTGCTGCGCGTATCCATTCCCAATCCGGATCATACTTTGAAACCCGGCATGCAGGCCCAGATCTTGCTCACAAGCCCCCTGGATCAGGTCCTGACCTTACCCCTGGAGGCGGTGCTTAAAGACAGCAGGGGTTCTACGGTCTGGGTTCGAAGTGGAAAAAATAAATTCAGACCCCGAATGGTGCAGGAAGGCCGGGAATCTGAAGGTAATCTGGAAATTCTGTCCGGAATAGCTCCCGGAGAAGAAGTGGTGACCCGGGGCGCCTATTTATTAAACAGTGAATACCTTTTCAAAAAAGGAGCGGATCCCATGGCTTCGCACACTCACGACCAATAATTAAAATTTTATAATCATGATCAAATTCCAGCAGATTTTTGTTTTTTGTTGTCTTTCAGGCATAGGTTGGGGTCAGTCCGGTGAAATCAATTATAACCCGAATCAGAAATCGGACACCACCAGGAAAAGCATCCCTGCCAGGGCTATCCTGCGCCTCGAGCAGGACAGCATCACCATTGATTACCATTCACCCGGAGTTCGTCGCAGAATCATTTGGGGAGGTTTGGTTCCGTTTGGTGAAGTTTGGGTCACCGGTGCACATAATGCCACTAAACTCAGCATCCCTTTTGATTTCGTGATGGGTGGCAAACGTCTACCCGCCGGTGAATATGCCATATTTTCCATTCCCGGCAAGAAAGAATGGACCGTTATTCTGAATAAACACTGGGAACAACACCTGACCTCCGAATATGACCCAAAAGATGATTTGATAAGAATCCGGGTCAAGCCGAGAAAAACAGAACATACAGAGCGTCTCCAGTATTTCATGGAAACACATCAGGATGGAAAGATCGACATCGCCATTGTCTGGGAAAAAATTCGGATTCCGTTTAATTTAACCATTCAACGTTGAGATATGGAACATAAACACCACCATCAACCGCTTCATCAAGAAACCCCTCCGGTCCACGGCAATCCCAATCCACCCATGGGTCATGCCGGCCACGACCACCATTCCATGATGATGGACGATTTCAAAAAACGTGCCTGGGCCGTCCTTCTGCTGACCCTGCCCATCCTGCTCTTGTCGGAAATGATCCAGCACTGGCTGGGTTTCCATTTGGTTTTTGCAGGCTCAAAAGGTTTGCTCTGGTTATTATCTTCTGTAGTGTTTTTTTATGGAGGCTGGCCTTTTTTGAGGGGATGGCTTGATGAAATGAAATCCTGGCAGCCCGGGATGATGACCCTGATCGGTTTTGCCATCACGGTAGCCTACATCTATTCCTCCGCCACGGTGCTGGGTTTACAAGGGATGGATTTTTTCTGGGAACTGGCCACCCTTATCCTGATCATGCTCCTGGGCCATTGGATAGAAATGAAATCGGTGGCCGGGGCGTCCAGGGAACTGGACTTGCTGGTCCGGCTGATGCCGGATGATGCCCATCTGGTGCACGGAAACCATATCATGGAGGTCCAAACCACCAGTCTCAAAACAAACGATATCATTCTCGTCAAACCCGGTGAAAAAGTTGCTGCCGACGGCTTGATTACGGAAGGGGAAACGTATGTGGATGAATCCATGCTCACCGGGGAATCCCGACCCGTAGCCAAAAAGCACGGAGACCAGGTCATTGCAGGATCTATCAATGGAAACGGGGCGATAAAAATCAGGGTATCGCACGGGGCAAAGGACTCTTACCTGGCCCGGGTGGTCAAACTGGTACAGGATGCCCGGCAATCCAAATCAAAAACCCAATTGCTGGCCGATCGTGCAGCGCGCTGGCTCACCCTGATCGCCATCGCCGCGGGGCTGATCACTTTTGCGGTATGGTATTTCTCAGGAAACGGCCTTGCTTTTGCCATGGAAAGGATGGTCACCGTGATTGTGATTTGTTGTCCCCACGCGCTGGGCCTTGCCGTACCTCTGGTGGTGGCCAAATCCACCGCCCTTTCCGCAAAACATGGTTTATTGATTAAAAACCGGACGGCCTTTGAAAACGCGCGAAAAATAAGCACCCTGGTTTTTGATAAAACGGGAACCCTGACCCTGGGCCGATTCGAAGTTTCACGTGTGGTGCCTGTGCTCCCGGAGTTAAACGAGTATGAATTAATCCGTCTGGCCGCAGCCCTCGAACAAAATTCAGAGCATCCGATTGCTTCCGGCATCATGGACAAAGCCAAAAGCATGGGCATCCCTGTGCCGTCGGTACAAAAGTTTAATGCCATCACGGGCAAAGGCATCGAAGCCCACGTGGAAGGAAAAGACATCAAAGTGGTAAGCCCGGGTTACCTTAAGGAAAATCAAATTCCTTTTCCCCCGGATTATACCGCAGATTTGAGCGAGACCGTGGTATTTGTCCTGGGAGGGGATGAAGTATCCGGTTTTATTTCACTTTCCGATACCCTTCGTCCGGAGTCTGCCGGCGCCATCCGGGACCTGCGCCGGGAAAACATAAAACCCGTTTTGCTGACCGGGGACCGCCTCGAGGTCGCTGCCGCCATTGCCCAAACCCTGAATATGGAACACTATTTTGCAGAAGTATTACCGCATCAAAAACTCGACAAAATCAAAGAACTTCAGCAGGAGGGGGAATTTGTGGCGATGACGGGAGATGGGGTCAATGATGCCCCTGCGCTTGCCCAGGCCCAGGTCGGTATTGCAGTCGGTTCGGGTTCTGATATTGCTGCTGAAACGGCGGACATCATCCTCGTCAACAGCAATCCCGCGGATGTGGTCTCCCTGATCCGTTTTGGCAAAGCCACCTACCGGAAAATGATTCAAAACCTGGTCTGGGCAACGGGGTATAATATTGTCGCCCTGCCATTGGCTGCAGGGATCCTGTATCCCCAGGGATTCTTATTGAGTCCCGCAGCCGGTGCGGTATTGATGAGCCTGAGCACGGTAATCGTGGCCATCAACGCGGGCATGCTCAAAATAAAGGGAAGGCAACCTTAACCGTTGCAGCACAAACTGCATGGGGCTTCCATTCTCCCAACCCCTTTCAATTCACAGGCTCTCCCCGACAGAAAAATAAAAAAGGGCTGCAGAAAGGTGCAGCCCTTGTAAAATTTATTGGCTTTGATATCAATAAAGATAATCCAGTGCCACTTTATCGTCGGCATTGAAGGGGCGGTCATGGCCTGAACCGATGCAGGAAAGCATCCAGGACTGGGCGGCCTGGGTGGCATCCGTAGGAGTACCCGGGATGTGAATGGCGCCTCCACTGCTGCTTTCGCCTAAGGCGGATCCTCCGCAACTTATCGAACGGTTGAAATAATCCGTGTGGCGGAAACCAATGCAATGGCCGATTTCATGAGCCAGTACGGTCGCGATCGTTCCAAACGGCTGGGCACCCAGAAGGGTCAGGTTCACAGAGATATTGCTGTACGGCCTGCCGCTGGACGGGAACCCGGAATTTGCCAGGTAAGTGGCCGAAGAGGCGGCTTTGGAAATCTTGATGTTTCCGCTGCTGCTGACCCGCTTGAATTTAAGGGTCAGGTTTTCAGCATTGTAACGTGCGATGGCGGAATCCAGGGCCTGCGTAAAACTGGCCACGTCCTTGTTTACGCTGATCGAAATCGTCTTGGTTCCATTAACGGTCACCAGGTTGGTGGTACGGTATTGCTCCAGTACAGGGATACGGTTGTTGGGCAGGGAATGGAGCTCCTCTTCGGTCAAAAAAATATCCCCCTCGACCATGTAACCTCCTTCCATTTTGAAGGAGTTTTCAGGATTAAATCCGAGGTTGATGATTTTTTGTTTGACTTCAGCAGTGATTCCGGTGAGTTCTTCTTCTGTGGTTCTGACTTGTGGATCTTGTTGGCAGGAGATGATAAATAATGCCAATAGGATAGTAATAAAATGTAGCAGCTTCATAAAAAGGTTTTAAAAAATTAAATAATCAAGTTTGCAAAGAGCCTGATTTTTAATCCCTCACCCCCTTTATTTTTTATTTAGTGATGGTTTAAAACCGGGTCCTTTGATAAAACAAAGATGCGATCAGACTCACCGGACTTTGAATGATGGCAGTCAAACCTCAAGATGAAGCTGATCAGATAAGTTTTATTCATCCGGGAGCCCTAAAAATGTACCCTTGCGGAGGACTTGTTCTGTTTTCCAAGGCAGGCATCGGCCGGCATTCCGAAAACAGCGAGCCGGATGCTTACGATACCAGGCCATGGCCGGAAACCCTTTTCTGAAAAGGCCTCCGGGGATTTTCCAGCGGCAAAACTTTTATAGGGGATGGTTCGGGCAAGGCGTCAATTCAATAGCTATTCCCCTTTTAAATAAGACCATCCGATCCACAATACACAAACTGCCTGCGATGATGGAGGTCATCCTTCCTGCTGAGGATGGTCATGAATACGCGCCCTGAAGGGGGCTCCTTTCAAATCACCTTTTTTTGTTCCCATCTGTCTAAATGGGAGGAAGTGCCAATATTTGCAGGCATTCTGGCTTTTAATAGAAAATCTATTGCATGGTTTTGAATCCTATTCCCATTGCCCCTCATTTCATGCGTTCCATATGCAGTATCGGATAGGGCTTCTCGCTGCCGTCCAGTTCAGAACGCCCAACAACCCTGAAGCCAAACTTATTATAAAAACCGATCGCCTCCGGATTGTCTTCATTCACATCCACCTTGTTGATCTGACGGGTGCGGATCGCTTGCGTAATCAGTTGTCTCCCCAATCCTTTTCCCCGCTGGTCCGCATGGATAAACAACATTTCCAGACTTTGACCGTGGATTCCCGAAAAACCCCAGAGCTTTCCCTCTTCATCCCGGATGCCCGATAATTCCACAGCTTTCAGATAATGCAGCGGAATCCATTTCCTGAATAATTGAATATCCTCTTCCTTTAAAAAATGATGGGTGGCCCGGACGGAGGATTCCCAGATTTCCAGGATACGGGGATAGTCGGATTCGTTCAGGGCGGTTATCGTGTATACAGCCATCTTAATTCCCTTAATTCTTAATTCTTTAATTTTTAATAGTTCCCCATTACCACCATATCTGCTTACCCCCCTCATAAGTAAAGGGTCTTTCCTCCAGATTGTTGCAGTCCCAGCAACGCAACAAATAAACGGTTCCCTGCGGTACTTTTTGATATTCAAGCGAATCGCTCAGGGCTTTCTGCTTTCCCGCCGATACCCACTTGTCTTTCCAGTAAAACAATTCATACGTTTGGCCGGCCTCCACAAAATTGTCATCATCCGCCGGTATAAAACGGATCTTTTCAACTGCCGTTTTTTTCCCGAGATCCAACCCCACCCAGCGGGCTTGAGAGGTGTCTTTTGGCAGTTTGATGCATTTCCCGGGGAAACCATCAAAGGCCAGGGGGGCTTGAGGAATATTACCAAGGATTTTGCCCGACAGAGGTCGGGTCTTCCCATCTGCATAAAATTCGATCTCCCCAAGCCTGAATTCATTTCCTTTTTTGAATAACAACCGGACGTATTGGAAACTATCCTTATGACGCACCGGCGCCTCTCTCCAGAGTGAATCATATAACCATTGGTCCTTGAGAGCCAGGTTATTCACCCGGGCCCCCCGATAAGGCCTTACATTTCGAAGTACATAATATAATAAAGCAGGCTTGGTGAATTCCGGATCATGGCTTCCCTCAAACCGTGCATTCTGCAGGGAATGTTCCCGAAGCCATTCCTCCGTTCTTTTAAAGGGATATTTGCGTTTCAGGACCAGATTTCCTTCGCCGCCTGGCCGGTACACCTGTATTTTATTATCTGCCATCAGACCGACCGGCGGGCCTGCGGGCCGGTAACGCCCGTTTTGGTAAAACATAGGCATGTACAGCACGGCCCTTCCCATCTGCGGAAACCGCACTTTGTCCTGATCAATCAGTCCCCCGGCAATGGCCTCCCAGTCCCAGTTTTTAAACACACACAGGTACAGGGGCATACCCGGGTCGCCTTTCACTTCAAAGCTCAGATCAGACACCAGCGTGTAATGGGCGGTCACATCTTTTATCCTCGGGTCTTCAAGATACGGGGGGATGGCTTTGATCCCGGCCTTTCGGGCCTTGACCGCAAAACTTTCCGGATCAGCCCCCAACCGCCACCGGAAAACTTTGGCAAACTTGGTTTCCCCCTCCCGGATCGGGGCATGGTCCCCTGGCCGGCTTTCCGCGCCGAGGAATGAAAGAAAGGAGGTGTCCGACAGGACCAGGGCGTTCCATTTGTGCGTAGAATACCGGTTACCATATTGAGGCACATAATCAATGGCCACTGGTATGCCAAAGGCCCGTGCCGCTTCCGCTCCGTATGCTGACCATTCCACGCAGGATCCTTTTTGCAGTTTGAGAATGGAGCTGATGCTTAAGGCTCCCGGATAACCCCGCGGTTCCTCAGAATATTTGAGCCATTTTTTTTCCTCATCGACCAGTGCGCAACAAATGTCTTCCATGGCTTGGGGAACCCCGTTTTCCAGGAGCAAATTATTATAACGGGCCCGAAGCAAGGGCCTCCAGTTTTCAGGATATTCATTATACGATTTGTAAGGAAGGATATAATTGCAAAAAGCGTCAAAACTGACCGCCTCTTTCCAGGGAGCCTTTTGCCAGGATTCAAAGGCATCCTCTATGTTTTGAATTAAATAGGAGGAGGTCAGGTGCTGCAAATCCTGGATTTTACGGATGTCCGCGTGGGCCGGGCTTCCTATGAGTCCATAAACGCTGTCCCGGAGTAACTGCAGATCTTCTTCTCCAAGCCCCCCTTCACGGCTGAAGAAAAGGGAGTCTGCCTGCCTTAACCATTCCCCGGAATAATGAAATTTATCCTCCATATTGCTCAGCAGCAAAAGGGTCGCTTTGAGTTTCAGGCTGTCCGGATCTTTTCGGAAATGGTCGATTACTTTTTCCAGCTCAGGCCGGTTGCCGGCAGCTAAAACAAGATTTCTTTCAAGGGGGTCCCTGATTTCTGCCGGCTGATTTGAACATTCAAAGGCAATGCCTGCAATACAAAGAACCGCGGTCAGATAATAAATCGTCCGCTTGACATTCCGGCCAGTCCCTGACAGGTTCATGGTTTTACAGGAGCAGGATTCCAAAGTTAGTGTTTTGACTCATTCCCTTCCTTCCTCCATTTCTCCCTTCCTCCCTTCCTCCTGTCTCCTTTTTCAATCCTTTTTCTCCCTTTCCCCTTAACCTTTACCCTTTGACCCTTCAATACTTCGCCGGCTGCCCCGGTTTTGTACCCGCCATTTTCAGAAACTGGCGGATGTCCTCATTGCTGCTCGCCAGGTCTTCCTTGCGCAGGTACATCATATGTCCGCTCCGGTATCCCTTCCAGCTGACCCGGTCCTTGAATTTGCCCGCCGGATCGATCTGCCACATATTGTACTGGGCGCTGAAATAATCGCAGGCCCCGTCGTAATAACCGGACTGGACCATCACGTGGAGGTAAGGATTGGAAGACATGGCCTTGCCGAGGTTCATCCCGGTATTGTTGTTACTGTCGTCCCAGGGACGCACGGGGCCAAACATATTGTATTTCAGGTCGGTCTTATAATTGAGCTTTTCCCTGAGGTACATATTGATCGGCGGGGTGAAGGCGTGGAGCCAGCTGGTGAGTTCTGAATTGTAATCGGGCCGCTCACCGGCGTCTTTGAGGTCCATCCCCTTATACCGGGAATCCAGCCTGCCCACGGTGTACCCTTCGTCCCTCAACAATTCTTTCCAGAACAGGGAAGTGGATACGTCCAGGTTGTTTTGCAGGTAGACTTCCGCGTCGATGCCGGAAAAACGAGCCATTTTCTGGGCGATGTTTTTTCTTTCCACATCCGGAAGCATGCTTCCTTTATTAATGGCCGTCAGCAATTCGTTCATCGTGAAGTGTTCCACTTCCGGAAGCATGGCCGTAAGATCCTTTTGCTGCAGATCAGCCGGCAGTTTTTTATGGTACCAGGCCGTGGCGGCAAAATAAGGCAGGCGCAGGGCGGCGGTTTGCGGAGCGCTGCGCACCAATCCCAGGTTGGTGGGCGACACCAAAATAACCCCGTTGAAATACATCCACTGGCTTTCCTGAAGTTCCAGGGCCAGGCCGGAGACCCGGGTGGTTCCATAACTTTCTCCAATCAGATATTTGGGAGAAGCCCATCGCTGATAACGCGTCATAAAGGTCCCGATCCATTCCGCCAGATATTTGATGTCGGCGTTTACCCCGAAAAACCGGTTTCTGGGAATATCCTTGCTGACCGGCCGGGAGTATCCGGTATTGACCGGGTCCACATAGACGATGTCTGCCACATCCAGGATGGAATGCGGATTGTCTTTAAATCCATAAGGCTGCACCGGATACCCTTCATCGTCTATATTCAGCACCACCGGACCGGTGTAGGCGATGTGCATCCATACGGAAGCGCTGCCGGGTCCGCCATTGAACGAAACAATGATGGGCCGGCTGTCCCGGTCACGGACATCGGTGCGCTCATAATAGGTGTAAAACAATCCGGCAAGGGTTTTGCCCTCCTCATCCCAGACCGGAAGGGTGCCGGCAGTGGCCTTAAAGGGCACCCGCTGGCCCTTGATGGTGATCTCATGCTGGGTGACTACCGAGGACTCCGGATGGAAGACGATGTCGGTGGATTGTTTTTTTTCCTCTTTTGGCGCGGGAGCGGATGGCGCGGGTGGTGGCGGGCCCGGCGCAGGTCGATTCTGAGTAAAAGCGGCAAACATCATTAAAGAAAAAAGCGTGGAGATGGTGGTCTTTTTCATTTGGACTGAATTTGGGATCAAACTTAAGGAAAAGATGGGTCCGCAGTGCGGAGGCCTCCGTTTGAGCGTACCTTTCCGCCAGCTCAGATCTGTTTGTTAATTTCATCTCTTTACCGCTCCATCATGCTGTCAGCCACTTTCATAAAATCCATTGCACTCTCCTTCCCCGAAACAGAACAGCATCCTCATTTTGACCTGGTCTCCTACCGCGTCAATAAAAAAATATTCGTTACCGTCAATGCCCCTCAAAAAAGATGCACGCTCAAGTTTGATAAGGAATACCAGGATCTCTTCACTTCTGTCGGCCGGGGCGCCATTTACCCCGTGCCCAATGCCTGGGGCCGCCTGGGCTGGACCACGGCAGAACTGGAAAAATTAAATCCGGAAATACTGAAAGATGCCCTGCTGATCGCCTGGAGATGTGTAGCCCCGAAAGCTTTTAAAAAAAAATACCCGCAGATGTATATTGACGAAGAATGAGGGAAAGGGCATTGGCCTGACGGAAATCAGGTGGTCATCTTGTTGGGGTCAGAAGATTCCCTTTCTAAGGATTTAACTTTATAGTCACAATTTTTATTTATGAAAAAGATCCTGTCTGCTTTTGATGGGCTGAAATATTCGGTATCCACCCAGGATTATTCCGTGGACCTGGCCCATAAACTCAATGCCCATATCGTGGCGGTCTTCCTGGACGACCGGGAATACCACGGTTATAAGATCTACGACCTGATCACGGAGGACGGCGTGTCGGAGAAATTAAAAAAAGAGCTGGACAACCAGGACCGCGCCCACCGAAAAGCCAGCGCCGAAAAGTTGGACGAGGTGTTTAAAAAAGGGAAGCTGCAGTTTACCATTCACCACGACAAAAACAACGCGTTGAAGGACCTCCTTCATGAAAGCATCTATGCCGATCTCCTGGTGATCAACGGCACGGAAACCTTTAAACCACGAAATGAAAAAGCGCCGACTTCCTTTATCCGTCACTTGCTGGAAGACGTACAATGTCCGGTGATCGTCGTGCCTTCAAAATTTAAAGCCATCGAACAGGTGGTGGTCCTTTACGATGGCCAGACCGTATCGGTTTTTGCCCTTAAAATGTTCAACTACATTTTTGGCAAAAATGACGGGTCCAATGTGGAGATCCTTTCCATCAGCACCGGCGGACAAACCATGCACACGCCCGACAGCCGGTTTATAAAAGAATACCTGAAACGCCAACTTCCAAAAACCAAATACACGGTATTAAAAGGATACCCCGATGAGCAAATCGTCAATCACCTCAAAGAAAAACCGGCGGGGACCCTGGTGGTTTTGGGCGCTTATCGCAGGGGAAAGGTTTCCAGATGGTTCAGGGAGAGCATGGCGGATGTGCTGATGAGTGAATTAAAATTGCCCTTGTTTATCGCGCATAACAAGTAGGGGACGAATTTATTCGTCCCGGACGACGCACGGTTAACCCGTCAGTTACACGAGTGTCCAGGACGACGGACGGTTAAAACCGTCCGCTACACGCGTTCTTCCGGTTCCAAATATTCCAATCCCAGCGCCTTGTACACCCCTTCCTCGGTTTCCCCGGCCAGCTTTTTCCCGCTTCCCACTTCAAACAAACCATATTCATTCAGTTTCAGGCCCATTTTCTGAGCCTGGCGGCGCAACTGAAGGGTATGCTCCCTGGAACCGGTAAAATACAGCAAGCTTGAACCAAATGCATCTTTGTTTACCACCCGGATATCCACCTGGACGTGCCCCGGGTTGAGGACCATGCTCACCCGGGTAGGGCCCCGGGCGATCACCTCCGCCACCAGGGGGTATGCCACGATGCGGTTGGTGATGGCATTGCGGTGACGGTCCTCCGCCTGGATGACCAGGTCGATATCCCCTACCGTCTCCTTTCTCCTCCTCAGGCTACCTGCGAGTTCGGCCCTTTCGACCTGCGGGATCTTAAGCACATATTCCAGAAGGGCTTTCCCGACCCGGCCGGCTTCAGCCAGCGGCATCCGCCGGTCTCCCTTGAATATTTTTAATGCCTTCTTCAAATTTTCAATTTTTCGCGGGCCGAAGTTTTCAAGATCCGACAGTTTATTTTCCTCCAGGGCCTTTAAAAGTTCTTCCTTGTTGTTTATATGCAGCTTTTCATGCAGGAGCCTTATGGTCGAGGGGCCTATTCCCCTCACCTGCATGAGTTCCAGCAAGTCGACCGGCACGATCTTTTTCAGTTCTTCGTACCTCGAGATCTTTCCGGTATCCGCATATTCCAGGATATTTTCGGCTATGCTTTCCCCGATGATTTTAAGCTGGCTGAGTTTTTTGACATCGTGATCCAGGGCGAGGACGGATGTTTTCATCTGCCCGATGGTTTTGGCGGCGGCGCTGTATGCGTTGGCGCGGAAATGCTGGGCGGGGCCGAGATAGCGGTAGCATTCGGCGATTTGATTTAATAAAATGGACAAGGATCGGTTGAACTCACCTGGGGCACTATTATTCTTTTCCCTGACCATACTTTATAAAGTTAGTCATTGGTTTGAATTTAATCCATTCAGGGACAAGGAGGATGGAGGTTAACCGGGTTCGCTATCTGGATAACTGATTTTCAATCTCTTAGGGATCATAGGTTTTGAAAAGGTTGCAGACGAACCAATGTATTTAGGATACAGTAAAGACTCAATGTGATTAAGTTTATATTAGGGATCGGATGAACTTTGCAAAACAATTTATTAATTTCGTTTATGTGTTCTTGAATTGATGGTTAAAAGATTTGTGCATAACGGACACTTTCCTTTTTTACAAATTTTAAACAATCAGTCTTTATGTGCGACCTATGGGAATGCACATAACAAACCAAATTATTTGTGAATTGAGCTTAAAAATGTTCAACTATGAAATATTTATTCAGATGCCTGTTGATGTTCCTTTTTGTCAGTCATGCTCCTGCGGTCCAGGCCCAGATAATTGAAACCACATACAACTGGGGTTCCTTCGATCATTCCTGCTGGAAGGTGCAACCCAACGAATACGGATACGTCATGGTGGGCTCGAAATTTTTTGAACCCAACAATACGAGTTTATACGTCCAGGGATTTGATCACCAGGGTAAATCCTTGTTTCTGAAATCGCATACCGCCTCAGGATTTTCAAGACTTGATGTATTTTGGAAAAGTTTTGTATTGAGTCATGACAAGAGTAAAATCTTTGCAGTTTCTTCAGGCAGCCAATCCGGCCAAAAGGCCTATGCCCTCCTGACCGACAGCGAGGGCCGTAAAATCTGGGACCGGGTGTCCGATCTGCCCAACGGCATTACTTTTGGCGGAGTGACCAACGCTAAAAATGGCGGCTGGGTGGCTGTTGGTTCCAGCAACTTTTACGATTTGGCTGTTGTGAAATTCGACCCTCAGGGCCGCATAGAATGGACAAAAATTATTCCCATTTCCGGTTTTGGATGGTCCATCGTGGCTTCTTGGGACGGTGGATACTTTATAGGAAGTACCGGCAGCAGGATCACCAAAATCGATCATTCGGGCAATCTGGAATGGTCCACGGCCGTTGTCCTGCCCCCCTCACCGAGCGGTGCATATACGTATACTGAATTTGAAGAATTGTTCGAATATATCCTTCCGGCCGGAGGAATTTCCCTCCCGGTGGGAATTATTTTGACCGGTTCCTGTTTTTCCAATAGTCATTCCGGCGCTTATACCGCCATGATTAATCATGGTGGCACCGTAAAGTGGAGCATGGTACATGCCCCTCAGAATACTGCTTTGGCCGGGACTCCGGTTTCCTGGATCTCAAATGCAATTTTGGAAGGCCCCTATGTGACGACTTCCTGGCGCACCGGGCCGGTCAGCAGCGGTGGGACGATGCATTATGCGCGTCAAGTATTTTATAATGGTGCGGTGGCGGAGAGTGGCAGCCTCGACAATACCATCCCTGTTCAGGAAGCCTTTTTGATAAAATCCAAGGATAAGTATATTGTAGGCGGGACCAGGGGCGGCTATTCTGCGGCCTATTCATATATTAATGACCAACTGTCCCCTTGGTGGCTGGAGGGATTCAGGAGGTCTGAAGGCGAAAACCTGCCCATTGCTGAGGCCTCTCGAATAACAGAGACTCTTGTCCGAGTCAATTTTAATAATACAAAACCAATCTACAAATACCATCCCGCCAGCCGGGTGTTTAATTCGGAAATGCAAGTATTCCCAAATCCCAGCACCGGCCTGGTCAAAGTGGGCGGCAGAATTGAACACGGGGCCTTGTTGCGCGTGACCGACATCACTGGGCGCATCGTTTTAGAAAAACAAATTAGACCTGGAGAGGCCCAGGTTGAACTTGATCTTAAAAACCAGGGTAAGGGTCTGTATAATGTGGAAATGATTGGCTCGGATCATATAATTTCCCAAAAAATCATCCTGCAGTAACCATTTGGTGAAAATCTGAATTGTAGACTAAGCTCAGGCTCCAGTTCAATTGTTCAATCGCTTTCTGAAGGGTCTTGTCCCCTCCGGCAGCTAATTCTGCCGGGCTGTTCTTGACCATTACTCCCGGAGCCAGGCCCTTCCCTTTATAAGATTTCCCGAAGCGTTGGCGCGGAAATGCTGGGCGGGGCCAAGATAGCGGTAACATTCGGCGATTTGATTTAATAACCGGGAAAGCGACCGATTAAATTCGTCCGGAGGGATTTTTTTCTCTTCGTCTGACATGGTTGTACCCGCCCTTGTATGTCATCCGGGTGAGCGGTCCATCAAAATTATATATTTAACCCATTGGCATTCTCCCCATGATGGATTTGTATTAATGCGGTTTTATAGGGAAACCCGTATACCTGTTCTGTATATTTAACCCATGACAGCCTCTTAATATAGTATTTGTAAAATAATCATGAAAGCTTTAAGTGTTCTTCTTTGTGCACTGAATTTCCTTGTCATGGATCAACTCCTTTCGCAGGATCCTTGCCCCTTGGATCTCATCCGCCAGCACTCCCGTTTGAACATTTTCCAAACCGCATGTATGCCGTGATATGGCGCAACTGGAATCTGGTTGACCCGGACCGGATCGCACAAACGATAGGCTGTACGGCTGAAGACATTCACTCCATTGCCGCCTCTATGGGTCTTCCGCCGGCCCAACCTATACCACCAGGCTTTAGAAAACAACTTTACATCACCGTCCTGAGGCGAAACTGGCATCTCCTCCCTTATGATCAATTGCTTAACCTGGCTGATATGACTCCTCAGGAATTGGAATTTTCGCTCAAAGAGGATGACTTTTTATTTCATAAGTTTGGAAATCTCAAACCGGCCTGCCTCCCCCTGAAATATTCTGCACCCAATCCACAGGAACGGGCCATAGCCTGGGAAATTAAACAACTTGTCGGAAAAAAATTTAAAAAATCGTTTAAGATTCCGGCCGAACCCCTTTTCGGTTTTATACAGGATATGCGTAACCGGGATTTGTCTGTCCCGATCCCGGTCGCTGACCTTTCGGCAGCAGAGGGTTTGCGTTTTATCTATTCTTATTTTGGTGTTTTTGGAGATCCTCTCATCGATGACCACAGCGATCCCTATCCGGAAGGACTGCTTGCCAAGCTGGCGTCTAAAGGGATAAACGGCGTCTGGATGCACATCGTCCTGAACCAGTTGGCTCCTGGCGGTAAGGAATTTCCTGAATTCGGTGCAGGACATCAAACCCGCCTGGCGAACCTCAAACGGATTTCACAACAAGCCAAAAAATACGGCATCAAAATATCCCTCTACGTAAACGAACCGCGTGCCATGCCTTTGGCTTTTTTCAAAAACCGGTCGTCCCTGGCAGGAGTACAACAGGGAAATTATATGACGATGTGCACAAGCAATGAAACAGTCCTGAACTGGATCACCCATTCTCTGGCCTATGTATTTAAAGAAGTGCCGGATCTGGGTGGCATTTTTACCATTACGGCCTCAGAAAATTTAACTCATTGTGCTTCGCATGACCATCAGGCTGGCTGTCCGCGATGCAGCAAACGCGACTATGCAGATATTATTGCAGAAGTAAACCAAGCCATGGAACTTGGGGTCCACCGGGCCAATCCGGACGCTAAAGTCATCGCCTGGGACTGGGGATGGCATGGCCATGGGGATGCACCGGATATTATTGCCCGTTTACCGAAATCGATCTGGCTGATGTCGGTGAGCGAATGGGCCAAACCCATTGAAAGGGGAGGGATCGTTTCGCAGGTCAATGAATATTCCATGTCTGCTGTTGGCCCGGGGCCAAGGGCGCAAAGGCATTGGGCGCTGGCCAAAGAAGCAGGTCTTAAAACGGTGGCAAAAGTCCAATTCAACAACAGTTGGGAGCTCTCGTCTGTTCCCTGGATCCCCGCCCTGGATCTGGTGGCACAACATGCCTCAAATTTGTCCAGGGTGGATGTTGACGGCTTTATGCTCAGTTGGACTTTAGGCGGTTATCCTTCACCCAACCTGGAAATTGCACAGCGATTTTCACAGGACCCCGGTGCGGATCCAAAAGCCGTGCTGGACAGCCTGGCCATTTCCCGTTATGGGAGCCAGGCCGCTCCCTTTGCCCGGAAAGCATGGACTTCCTTCAGCAATGCCTTCCTGGAATTTCCATATCACCAAAGTGTGCTCTATTCAGGCCCCCAGCAATATGGACCTTCCAATCTTCTGTATCCCAAGCCTACCCATTACCTTGCTTCCATGGTCGGTTTCCCTTATGATGATCTCAATAAGTGGAGGGGCCCCTATCCGGCAGATGGGTTCGCAAAACAATTCGAAAAGGTTGCCGCCGGATGGAAGAAGGGGCTCGATCAGTTTAAAAAAGTATTAATAACGGTCCGCAGAGAAAATAAGGAAACGGCGCTCAAAGACTGGGGTATTGCCAAAGCGGCCTGGCTGCACTTCGCATCCTCTGCCAACCAGGCCCGGTTTATCCTGTTGCGGGATTCCCTGGGCAAAGCAAGCCTCTCTTCGGCCAATAAACAAATGTTGAAAAAACAAATAAACCATCTGTTGGATGAAGAGATTAAAATGGCCGTTCAATTGTTTGAGATTATCCGGCGGGATTCCCGTATTGGATTTGAAGCGTCCAACCTATATTATTATGTGCCTCAGGACCTGATGGAAAAAGTAATCAATGGCGAGTTTGTGCGTAAAACCTTAACCCATTAACCGCGTCATCCGCACCCTGATTTCCGTCACCCTCCCGTCTGATCTCCTTCAATCTCTATTCTCGGCACAAAAACCTATTTTTGAACACGATAGCCTATGGCCACCGACACCACACTGAAAAAATTTCTGGACGAAACCGGAAGGATCGCCGTATTTACGGGCCGGTTCCTTAATGAATGGTTCAGGCCCCGTTATGAAATTTCCGAGTTTTTCAGGCAATGTTATATCATCGGTTACAAATCCCTGCCCCTGATCGGATTGACCGGGTTTATCATAGGCCTGGTGATGACTATGCAATTGCGGCCTTCGATGGTCAATTATGGCGTGGAGTCCCAGATCCCGGCCATCGTGGGCATTTCCATTATAAGGGAAATCGGCCCCATCATCACCGCCCTCATATTTGCCGGCAAAATCGGAAGCAGCATCGGAGCAGAACTGGGCTCCATGAAGGTCACCGAACAGATCGATGCCATGGAGGTCAGCGGCACAAACCCTTTTAAATACCTGGTGGTATCGCGGGTGCTGGCCACCACCTTTATGTTGCCGGTGCTGGTCCTCCTGAGCGATTGCATCGCGCTCTATGGGTCCTATCTGGGGGTGAACATTAAAGGGATCACCAGTTGGTCTCTGTTTTGGAACAAGGTTTTTACCAACCTGATCTATGCCGATATTTTCCCCGCTTTTATTAAAACCTTCTTTTTTGGCTTTATCGTGGGAATCATAGGTTGTTATAAGGGTTACCACAGCAGCAAGGGTACGGAAGGGGTGGGCCGGAGCGCCAATTCCTCCGTAGTTGTTTCTTCCGTGCTTATTTTTATCACTGACCTCCTCGTGGTTCAGGTCACGGATTTAATAGGATATGGCTGACCCGGATTCAAACGATACCGTCATTTCCGGTGTGGCGCCGGGGATTTCCCGGTCTGCTCCGCAGTCCAAGGAGGAGGTGATCGTCATTTCCCATCTTTACAAATCGTTCGGGTCCAACCGGGTCCTCCAGGATTTTAATCTCACTCTCTATAAAGGCCAAAACATCGTCGTGCTCGGTAAATCCGGTTCCGGCAAATCGGTTTTGATCAAATGCATCATCGGCTTGCTCAGGCCGGATGCGGGAGAGATTTTCGTATTTGGAAAAAATGTTCCCGAACTGAACCATTTCGCCCTGGATGAACTGAGGGCCAGGATCGGATTTTTGTTTCAAAGCAATGCCCTCTATGACTCCATGACCGTAAGGGACAACCTCGAATTCCCCCTGCGACGCCACTGGATCCAGGTGACCCAGGCTCAGGTAAACGACATGGTGATGGAAGCCCTGGAAGATGTAGGACTGGCCCATACCGTGGATATGATGCCGGTGGAACTGTCCGGGGGCATGCGCAAAAGGATAGCCCTGGCGCGCACCCTGATCCTCAAACCCGATATTATCCTCTACGACGAGCCGACTACGGGATTGGACCCGATCACGGGAAAGGAAATCATCGACCTGATCGTGGAAATCCAAAATAAATACAACACCGCCTCCCTCATCATTTCCCACGACATGAATTGTGTGCGGCTGGCCAGCGACCTGGTAGCCGTTCTGATTGAAGGGAAATGTTATGCCCTGGACACCTATGACCGCCTGAAGTCGAGTACGGACCCGAACGTGAAACCGTTTTTTGAACAATAATGAGCTAATGCATCGAGATGGCAAAAACGATTTTTAATTATGTCAAGCTGGGTATTTTCGTCATTGCCGGTATGGCCTTCCTGGTCATCCTGCTCTATTATATCGGAAAAAACCGGAATATTTTTCATCCTTCCTTCCTGCTGAAAACCCATTTTCAGCATATCCAGGGCCTCCAGCCGGGCAACAATGTGCGGTATGCCGGCATCCAGGCCGGAGCGGTGAAAAGCATCAACATCCTCAACGATACCCTGATCGAAGTAGTCCTGGATATAGACAATAAATTTAAAAACATCATTCGCCAAAATGCCCGGGTCTCTATCGGGAACGACGGTTTTGTCGGAAATAAAATCGTCAACATCGAACCGGTGAAAGAAGAGGCGGCCCTGGTGGAAGAGGACAACGTCCTGGCCTCCAAAGAAGCGCTGGATACCGACGCCGCCCTGCGCACCTTGTCCGGAACCAACCAGGACATCGCGGACATCGCGCGGGAATTGAAAACCCTGCTCACCAATATCAACCAAAACCCGGCCCTGGTCAAACTGGTCACCTCTGACGAAATCCCAAACGACATCAGAGCCGCCCTCGCTGACATTCGCCGGGCAGCCCATCAATTGCAACTTTCCGCCGCTGAGGTCAATACCCTGCTTGACAGCGTGAGCCGGGGCAAAGGAAGCCTGGGCGCACTGTTCCAGGACACCTTGATCTATGCCAACCTGCTGAATACCTCTGAAAAAATAAAGCTGGCCGGAGAAGAGAGTAACCGCATCACCCGGCAGGTCAGCCAGGTCGTGCAATCGCTGAAAGACCATATTGACCAGGGTAAAGGGCCTGTCCAGGCCATCCTGCGGGATTCCTCCATGACCCACTCTCTTCAAAATTCCCTGGAGAATATTGAAAAAGGGACCTCTTCTTTCAACCAGAATATGGAAGCGCTGAAAACCAATTTTTTATTCCGCGGATATTTCAGAAGATTGGATAAAAAAGAGAAAAAAGACAGTTTAAGGGCCGTCCGGGAGTAACCCGTTTATCCCGTTGCGGCTGAAAGGAGATATTAATAAAATGGAATCAGATCATTCTTCCCCGGCGATCTCCCTCTTGCCAAAAGTTGAATTGCATCTCCACCTGGATTGCTCCCTGAGTTATCATGCCCTGCACCTCCTGGACCCGCAAATCACCCGGGATCAATACCACCGCCAGTTTATGGCTCCGGCCAAATGTTCAGGCCTGATGGAATTGATCACCCCCGTATTTCAGTCCCTTAAATACATGCAGACGGCGGAACAACTTGAAGTGGTGGTCTTTGAC
>Ga0209096_1000909_pt1 | contig 35479 bp, 28 predicted proteins | sample AD_UKC034_MetaG_FD_184407 | JGI IMG/M metagenome (GOLD analysis project Ga0209096, IMG submission 184407) | Active sludge microbial communities of municipal wastewater-treating anaerobic digesters from USA - AD_UKC034_MetaG (SPAdes) (version 2) | ecosystem: Engineered > Bioreactor > Anaerobic >...
CGTTGCTCCGTCGGTCGAGTATCGCCAGGGATACACTCCCTCCTCGCGCCTCGTCCCAGGCCGTTTTGGGCGCAACGAATGTCCACCCATTTGAGGGACACCACACTAGAGTCCTCGACATGTGAAACATGCGGTCAACAGGTCAAGTTGGGTCCCTGCTGTTTCAGGCCTTTCCCCCTTCCGTCGAGGGCTCTCCATTAGCGAGGCGCTGAAGCGAGGGTGGGCAAGCACAGCAGGGTCTTCATGAGTCTGAGGACTCCACTGGGTCTGAGGCGCGCCACACTAGCGCCCTTTCGGATCGAGGTTCTGCTTGAGGTCGGCCTCGGACACGGTCGACGCCACACCGCCGGCCGGCACCTCGACGTGGGCAATCCAGACGATGGCATTGAGCACGACCTTCCGGAAGTCCTCATGACCCCAGCTGGGGTGGTGATGGCCGCCCGTAAACCCGAATCCACGACCGCCGTCAGGCCGCTCGTACACCCACATCAAGTGCTGGCTCTCCTTCCGTTCGAGCACGGCCTTGCGGACATCGGGATTGCCGCTGTGGGGCCCGTCCGGGCGGTTCAAGGTGCTGGCCGGCGGCAGGGCGGACAGGATGGGCGTGACACCCTTCATCCCGTCGGCGAACCGCATATGGTAGTACCACTCATCCTGCATGCCGAAGCTCTTGACCCCACGGGTCACCGGATGGTCAGGCAGGTTCTTGAACTCAGCGTGCCAGTGGGGGTTCACCGACCAGTCGGTCTCGAAGTAACCGCCGATCCATCGCAGCAACTCCGGGCCGCCGTTGTTCTTGGGCACCTCGACCGCGTAATGCAGACAGCCCACCCCAGCTCCCTGCTTCACCTTCTCATCGAGGAGCCGCAGGCGATCGCCCTGGACGAACGGATGCCCGCCGCCGCCATCGCTGTAAATCACGATCGCATCCGCATTGTCATACGCCGTCGGGTCCTTGGGCCAACCGTTCAAATAGCAGACCGGGAGCACGCCCGGAACATTCTCGAGGCACTTGCCGAGCAGTTGAATGCCGGCGTTGTGCTCGTGTTCCCCCGCCCCGTGGCTGCGGGCGCCCGCCGTAAGGACGATCTTCTTGCGGTCGCCCAGCTTCAGCCGCTTCAGCCGAATGTCCTTGAACTGGACCGTCATCGGCGGCCCGGCGTGCAACTGGAGCGCCAGGACCCCCTGCCGGACCTGCTTGGCCGGGTCGGCATCCGTGACGTCCACCGTCACCCGCCCGTTGATCGTGTGCACCAAGTGGTTGCCGCGGGCCACGATCACGTACTCGTTCCAGTCGCCCTTGCGGATCCCCGCCTGGATCTCCTTGGAATCGCCCACACTGCCCGTGACCTGCTTCTTGCCGTCGGCGCCCCAGACCACTTTCTGGCCGCGCTCGGCCATGATGCCCCGCGTCATCCGCTCCTCGTACAGGATCCCGGAATACGTGTCACCATGCTCGATGTCCGCCTGGTACCCCCCGACGCCCCATTGGCCGAAGTCGCGGCTGCGATACTGCACCCCGGAGTTGGCAAAGCCCTGATCGTTGTTCGCTTCGGTCCGATACAGGAATCGCAGTTCGAAATCGTCCACCAATCCCAACCGCCAAATGAGGAACGTGTTGCCCTTGGCAGGGTTGTCAGGCGTCGTCCGGCCCGTAATCGCGCCGTCCCGCACCGACCAGAATTTCGGATCCCCGTCCCATCCCTCGAGGTCCCGCCCATTGAATAGCGCGGCGCCGCCGTCACTGGCAGCCAACCCCGTGGCGGCGAGGAACCCGAGCGCTGATGCCACCAAGCTATCCCAACTGCAAATGCGAGTTTTCATCGGTTCGATCTGCATGCTTCATGGGTCTGAGGTGCGCCTCGCTGGGGATTCCTCAAGAACGGAGTGTCTTCTTGAGGAACTTCACCCCTTGGACGGCGATCGCCTCGCGGCTGGGCTCGATCTTGCGCCAGATGGCCGCGGCCCGGGCGATGACCTTGACGTCCTGCGTGAAGCTCTCGATCACCACCGGCCCGTTGTAGCGGACCGCCTTCAGGCCACTGGCGATGCAGTCCCAGCAGATGTGATCGTTGCCCGGCGTCCCGCGATCGCTGCCGCACGCATGGAAATGGCCGAGGAGCTTGCCCGCCTTCCGGATCGCCTCGCCCTGGCACTTCTCCTCGATGTTCATGTGGAAGGTGTCCAGGTGGATGCGGAGCGCGGGGCTTCGGACGGCGCGGACCATGGCGAGAGCCTGATCCACGGTGTTGATGAAATCGGTCTCGAACCGGTTCAGCGGTTCCATGCAGATCATGCGGCCGCGCTCCTGGGCATAGCGGCTCAGGGCTTTCAAGTTGGCCACGACCGTCTTCCACTGCTGGCGATACTCGGCCGGCGGGACGGCGTCCGCCCGACCCACCGAGGAATAAACCGGCCCGATCAGCGCCGGGCAGTCCAGGATCACCATCTGGTCCAGCAACGCCTTCATATACGTCATGGCGTTGCCTTGCTGCTCCGGAGTGCCGCGGAGGTCACGGTCCGGCCCCAAACAGGCGCAAACCGAGCAGCATTCGATACCGGCCTTGTCGAGGTGCTTCTTCACCAGCGCCGGGTCAATGTGCGCCGGGTCTTCGACGGCAATCTCAACGGCGTCAAAGCCCCAGTTCTTGAACTTCTTGAATAGCCTGACGCTGTCGTTGGTGAACGGTGAGGTGAATAGGAAGGTGTTGATGCCGAATTTCATATGTCCTTCAGTGTTCCCATCAGGCTACTGCCTGTCAAAGGCTTTGTGCCCGCCCTCACCCGAACCGGCGGCGCAGGCGATCCGCATCGTAGGCCCGGCGCTGCGCAGGCGTCATCTTCTCGAAGTCCGGCCTGCCATCCGAAGCCACAGGCCATGCCGGACCCGCTGCCGATCTTGCAACCGTCACCGGTTGCGCCCGGCGGGCTGAACCGGCGTCGGCCAGCGGATTGTTGCGGATCTCGACCCGGGACCGTGTTTCCCCTCCCCCGTAACTCATGCTCGATTCGGTCAGGACCAAGTCCTTCTCCAAGGGCAGCTTCGGCCGGATCCCCAAATGACCGAGCACCGCATGGTAGGCCCGAACCGCTTCCTCGGGTTTCAACCGGCCGTCCGTTATCGCCCGCAGCATCTCGATGAAGGCCAACTGGTGCTCGGCATTGTTGATCTTCCGGCCGAACAAGGCCACGCGCGCCCCGTACTTTTGCGCGTCATGGATCAGACGGAACGCGTCGTAGGTGGTCCCCGCGCTGCCGCCGAGCACGCCCACCACGAGGTCGGGATCGTACTGCGCCAGTTCCTCCATGGCCCGCGGGCCATGATAGACAATCTTCAGGAACAGCGGCCGCCCCGCCTTCGGAACGCCGGCCAGACTGCGCAGGATGTTGTCGTTGATGAACTCGCCCAACCTCTCCGCCGGCACGCCGCTCGGCACATTGGGATCGAACACCTCGAGGAAATAACGGAATCGCTTCCGCTCCGCCTCCTCCCGGAAGGCCTTGAACGCTTCAAGGGTCCGGCGGTCCGCCTCGAGGTTGTTGACGAAGGTGACGCTGTAAAGGCCGAGGTTGGCGCCCGGGAACTCCGGTTGCGTGCGATCGCACTCGATCCGGCCGCACTGGATCTGGTCGATGGCAGCCGTGCGGAACGGCTGGGCGGGTTGCTGGACGTAGCTGCCGTGGCGGATGGCCCAGACATCCGTCGTGTCGTTCGCCCGCGCGGCCGGTGTCACGGCGCTCCCCCGGAAAAGCCCCTCGTTCACGGTCAACACATCGTTGACGTAGGCGCTCATCAGGACGATGTCGACCAAGCCCTGCCGGACCACCTCCCGGATGATGTCGAGGAATTCCGGGAGATTCCGATACCCGAACTCCTCCCGGGTCCAGACTTCCGGCGAGAATCGGGCAGGACGCGCCCCCGCGGCGGCAAGATACGACCGCGGCCCGGTCGCCCGCACGCCAAACGCCATGTCGGCATCCTTGGCGTCCGCCAGGATGAATGCCCGCGAACCCGGGCTTGCCCGGATCTCAGCCAACTTGGCGTCGAGTGATTTCATGAATGCCTCACCGCGCGAGTTCCGCACCGCATGGTAGCCCCAGCAACCTCGATCCTCGTCCCTCCCCCGGCCACCAGCTTCACCTGCCGTCCCAACCTCACCGGAGCTGCTCGATAATGCGATCCGTGACCGCCCGAATGACCGCCTCGGCGTCCGGATCCGCAACCACCGCTGGCGTCGAGGCCGGCACCGCGCACGTCACCCCCGGCCGCCAGCCGTCGTTGTCGCACAACTCACACTCCTTCAGGCCGTACCGGGGATCGACAAAGCCGAGCCCCTGCTTGATCCGCAAAAGATCCTTCAGTTGCTCCGGCGTGAAGGTGTTCAGCGGCTTGCCCAACTGCGCCGCCACCACCAGCGTCCGACAGTACGCCTCGATGATCTCCATCCGCCAGTAGGCCTCCTCGACGCTGTTGTGGCTCCACGTCACGACCCCGTGATTCGCCATCAGGATCGTGTTGTGCTGGTCAACCAGGTCCGCCACCAGACGCCCCATCTCGGGGCTGCCCGGTGTCCGGTACGGGGCAATCGCCACCGCACAAAAGACCTCGTACTCGGGAATCATGCAGGTGGGCGGCTCGATCCCGGCGACCGCAAACGCCGTCGCGTACGGCGGGTGACCGTGCACCGAGGCAAGGTCTTGGGGCTGCCGCTTCATCATCTGCAGGTGCATGAGGATCTCGCTCGTCCGCTTCTTCGAGCCCAGCAACTGGTTCCCCTCGAAATCCACCAGGCACATGTCCTCCGGCTTGAGGAATCCCTTGCTCACCAGCGTGGGAGTGCAGAGCGCCAGGTCCTCCCCAACTCGGATCGCCAGGTTGCCCCCGTTCCCGTCCACATAGGCCCGCTCCCACATCCGCCGCCCAATGTCGCAAATCTGGCGCTTCAGATCCTCGCAATACGGCGAGCGAAAGAACGCCTCAAGCTCCGCCTTCGGGCTGCGGCACGAGAGCGGCCGCGCCGGCGGCGCCAGCGGGCTCGCCGCGGCCGGTTTCGACGCCGCCGCCCGCGCAGAAGGCCCGTCGGCTCCCGATGGCCGCCGCCCGCCCTCGAGGACGTCGCGGACGCGATCGCGCGCTGACGGCGTCAGGATGGCGTCGGCCGGCAGCGCGGCAGGATCCGCCCCCTGCCGCACCCACTCTTCGATATCCCGCAGACTCAAGACCTTTTTCATGGCACGTAAAACACGTCGTCCACCAACGCCACCGTGATCGCATCCACCGGCGTCGGCCCCTGAAAGGGCATGGCCGCCTCCCGGCCTTCCACGAACCCCACGGTGTCACCCGCGCTCCCGCCCAGGGCGTCATACGCCACCAGCGACGGATCCCGGCTTAATCCGGCCGGCGGATCATGGCGGCGCTGGAAATGATCCGTGGTGAAAGGGCTGATCAACAGCCAGCGCCCACCCTTCAACGCCGGGATGCTCTGGCTCAGCGTCACCCGGCCAATGACCGTTCCGAGTCTCATGACGCCAGCCTTCCGCCTCCCTCCGGCTCGTCCACAATCCCCACCACGAGCCACCGGGCCGGGCTCTTCGGATCTCCCACCGCCAGCCTCGTCGCCGCGCCATCCGAAGAGATGATCACCCGCTGGTGCAGGCCCGCTCCGTGAGGATCAAGGGCAACCTGCGGCGAGCCCTCCGGCTCGCCGGACGCGCTCAAGGGCTGGCAGATCAGTAACCGCCAACCCTCGAAGCTCGGGTGCTTCCGGGTGGCGATCACACTGCCTTGAACACGAGCCATGAGCATCTGAGGCGCCTCGCTAGAAAATCCGCAGCTTGTCCACCATGACACATCGTCGCACCCGGGTGAACGTGCGCGGGTTGCAGATCCCTTCGCCGGTGGTGGTGGCAATCGAGAAGTTCGGGTAGCCCTCGCCGCCGCTCCCCAACCCCGCCAGACAGGAACCGTTCTTGACGAACAACGTCGTGTCCAGGGCCCGCGCCATCGCCGTCATGTGCGCAACATCATGCGAGTGGATCATCGCCGAATGCTTGAACCCGCGCTCGGCAATCCGCGCGGCCTCGATCCCCTCCTCGACACTTCCGACGCGGATGATCGGCAGGAAGGGCATCATCTGCTCCTCGTAGACGAAGGGATGGCTCGCCGGTGTCTCGGCGAAGAGAAGGGGCGTGTCCGGCCGGACCGTGGCGCCGCACGCCTGGGCCAGCACCGCCACGTCCTTGCCAATCAGCGCCTTGTTCACGGAAGGCTCGGCGCATCCGCCGCCCTGGCCCTCCTTGAAGGTGAACGCCGCCTGCGTCAACCGCTCGAGCTGCGCCGCAGTCAGCCGCACCGCCCCCTTCCGCTCGAGCGCAGCCATCAGCGCGTCGAACACGGGCGCCAATACAAAGACCTCCTTCTCGCCAACGCACAGCAGGTTGTTGTCGTAGGCCGCACCGAGGAGAATGTGCCCGGCGGCACGATCCAGACACGAGGTGCCGTCAACCAGCACCGGCGGGTTGCCCGGCCCCGCGCACACGGCCCGCTTGCCGCTCGCCATCGCCGCCTTCACCACTCCCGGACCGCCCGTCACGCACAGCAGTTTCACGTGCTCGTTCCGCGCGATCGCCTGGAACGACTCCAGGGTCGGCGGCTCGACAATGCACGCCAGGTTCTCGATCCCGAGCTCGCGGTGGATCGCCTCGTTGAACACCCGCGTGGCCGCCACGGCGCACCGGTACGCCCCCGGATGCGCGTTGAACACCGCCGCGTTGCCCGCCGCCGCCATGCTGATCACATTGCACGCCAGCGTCGGGATCGAATGCGTCGAGGGCGTCACCGCGCCAATCACCCCGAACGGCGCACACTCCTCGAGCGTGATCCCATGATCCCCGCTCAGCCCGTACGGATGCAGGAACTCGACGCCCGGTACCGCCCGAAGCCCCTTCAGCTTCTCAATCTTGTGGTCCAACCGCCCGATCTTCGTCTCGTCCAGCTCGAGGCGCCCCCACTCGACCGCGTTGGCGTACGAAATCTCCTTGATCAGCTCAATCACCCGCTGCCGGCCCGCCACGCCCGCCTCCGACAATTGCCGAAATGCCGCCTGCGCCGCGTCACACGCCTCGTCCGCGTTCGGGAACACCCCGTAGTGGCGCCCAGTGCCCGCCGCCGCCGCCGACCGCAGCGCCGGGGACGCTGCCGGGGACGCCGGCGGACGCGCCGGCGGTGCCGCAGGCGCCTTGCCCAGACGCGTGAGCACCTCCGAAACCACGTCGCGGATCATTGCCTCGTTGATCGAAGAAGAACTGCTCATACCAGTGCAGAATCGGATTCAGCCACGAGCCGCGGGGTCGCTGCCAGGCGCGCCTCGCTACGACGCCCTGGCGTTGTACGTTTGTTTCCCCAGAACATCCACCGAGTCGACAATGCCGATGACCACGGCATCCACGGGCGCTTCCTTAAGACCGGGGGCGAGCCGGGCGGAGCTGCCCTGGCAGAACAACACCATCTCACCCTCGCCCGCACCAACGCTGTCCACGGCCACAATCGTGTTCACCCCGGGCCGGAACCGGGACGGATCCTTGTCATCCACCAGCATCGGCCGCAACAACAGCAGCTTGCGGCCGCTCATGTTGGGGTCCTTTTTGGTGGCCACCACCGAGCCTTCGACGCGCGCCAGAAACATGGCTTGAGGGGAGCCCGCCCCGCGAGACAACCGACTTCATCGGCACCCCGCGAACACGGTCCTCCCGCGAAGGTCATCCCTTCCGCCGCGGCAACACCGCGTCCACGTCCGGATGCGGCCGGGCAATCACATGCACGCTCACCAATTCGCCCTGGATCGCCTTCACCGCCTGGGCCCCGGCATCCACGGCCGCTTTCACCGCCGCCACATCGCCCACCACGACCGCCGTGACCAGCGCGTTCCCCACCTGGGTCACCGGCCCCGCCAATTCCACGTTCGCGGCCTTGAGCATCGCGTCCGTACCCTCAACAAGGGCCACCAGCCCCCGAGTCTCCAACAGTCCAATCGCTTGAGGCATAGATTCGTTTCCTGTTTCGTGTTCGCGTTCTTCAGAAGCGCCCCGCGCGCTCCCGCGCCAGCAGCCGCCACGTCTCACGGGCCACCACCAGCTCTTCATTCGTCGGAATCACCATCACCCGCACCCGGCTTCCCGCGGCGCTGATCACCGCCTCCTCCGCCCGCACCCGCCCGTTCGCCACGGGATCAAGCTCGATCCCCAGCTGATCCAGCCGCGCGCAAACCGCCGATCGCACCTCCGCGCGGTTCTCACCAATCCCGGCGGTGAACACGAGCGCATCGGCTCCGTTCAGCTCCGCCAGGTAGGCGCCAATCCACTGCCGGACCCCGTGCACCAAGACGTCCATGGCCAGCCGGGCCTCAGGGTTCCCCGCCGAAGCCTGGGCCTCGATGTCCCGAACGTCGTTCGACACGCCGGAGATTCCCAGCAGCCCGCCCTCCCGGCACATCTGCCGCTCCGTCTCCTCGAGGCTGATCCCCAACCGGCGCATCACCCACGGCACCGCAAAGGCGTCCAAGTCCCCCACACGATTGTTGTGCGGCAAACCCGATTGCGGACTCATCCCCATGCTGTTGCCCACCGCCACGCCGTTGAGTATCCCCGTCACCGAAGAGCTCCCGCCCAGGTGACACGAGATCACGCGCAAATCCGGACCTGTCGTCGGCTCCGAGGCCCCGCCCACGTACAACGACCGCGCACGCTCCGCCACATCCGGACGCCCCAGCAGCTCCGCGCTGCGCTCGGCAATGTACTTGTGACTCGCGCCGTGGAATCCCCACCGCCGCACCCCCGCCCCATGCCAGGCCGCGGGCACCCCGTACCGCATCGCAGCCTCCGGTGCCCACTGGTAAAACGCCGTCTCGAATAGCCCCACCAGCGGCGTCCCCGGCATCCGCCGCGCAAACTGGCGAATGCCGTTCACGTACGGCGGGTTGTGCGCCGGAGCAATGCCGTTGCATTGCTCCATCGCCTGGATCACAGCCTCGTCCAGGCGGACACAGCCGCTGATGCCCGACGCCATGATGGTCTTGAAGCCCACCGCATCGACTTCCGACTCCCCCGACACCGCCCCCGACTGGCACAGCGCCGCCAGGCAATCCTCGATCGCACGGCCATGGTCCGACACCCGCTCAAACCCGCCCCGATGCACCAGCCGCTCCACCCCCGCGGCGATCTCGTAGAGCCGCCACTTGAGCGAAGTCGATCCCAAATTGGCCACCAGGATTTTCACGGAGGTTCCGTGCGCCGCCGCGCGCCCCGCCGGCACCGCGTCCGACAACAGCGCCCCTATTGCAGCCACTTGCCCAGCATCGCCAGACCCTCGTGCGGCCGCGGAATCACCTGCACGCTCACCACCTGGCCCACCTGCGCCGCAGCCGCCACCCCCGCATCCGTGGCCGCCTTCACCGCCGCGACATCGCCGCGGAAAAACGCCGTCACATAGCCGCTCCCCACCTTCTCCCAGCCCACCAGCTGCACGCTGGCCGCCTTCAGCGCGGCGTCCGCAGCCTCCAGCAACGCGCAGAGGCCCTTCGTCTCAATCATTCCAATCGCTTGTTGCGCCATAATCCACTCTCCTCTCCACGGTCTTGTTGCGCCACTCCCCGCACCCTACTTCGCCGCCTTCGGCGCCCCCTCGCCCAGAAACGCCTTCAGCAGGTCTTCCTGCGGACGGGCGATGATGTGGGAACTGATCAGCTCCCCGACCTTGGATGCCGCCTTCGCGCCGGCGTCCACCGCCGCCTTGATGCTCCCCACATCCCCGCGGGCAAGAACCGTGATCATCCCCCCGCCAATGGGAATCGTCCGCACCAGCGTCACGTTCGCCGCCTTCACCATCGCATCGCTCGCCTCCACCGCCCCCACATAACCCTTCGTTTCAATCATGCCAAGTGCTTCACTCATAGTGCCGTCCTCGTTTCCATTCGTTCTCGATCGCTATTGCGTCAGTTCACACGGGGTCTCCGGCCGCAAATCACACGCGTTCCCCTCGTCGGTGTCGATGTGCACTTCCAGCTTGAAGCTCGGATCCACCCGCACCAGCATCCGATCCAACGTCAGCCCACACGGACCCCCAATCCTCAGCCGCATCTCGTCCCCGTTCGCCACTCCATAGAACGTCGCGTCCTCCGGACTCATGTGCACGTGACGCGCTGCCCGAATCACCCCTTCCTTCATCTCGAAGAAGCCCGCAGGGCCCATCAGCATGCATCCGGGCGTCCCCTTGATGTTGCCCGATAACCGCAGCGGAACCTCAAAACCCAAAGCCACCGCATCCGTGTACGCCACTTCCACCTGGTTCAGAGTCCGACACGGCCCCAGGATCCGCAGATTCGAAATCACCCGGCTCCGAGGCCCAATCAGTGTCACGGTCTCTTTCGCCGCAAATTGCCCGGCCTGATAGAGGTTCTTGTGCACTCCCAGTTGGTGCCCCTTGCCAAACAACGCATCGACCGCCTCCTGGGTCAGATGACAGTGCCGCGCACTGATGTTCACCACGAGCGGGTTCGGACCGCTTGCACTCTCTGGCAACGGCTTGCCAAGTCGCTGATAAACCAACTGCCGCACCAAGTGCTCCACCACCGCACGATGTACCGTTGATCCCGACTCAGTCATGAGATTTCAAATAGGTTGATAGATCTACCAAAACTGTCAACATTATTATTGCAATTCATTCCATATTATTCCAACAATGGTCAGGAATGCAACCCGAGGAAAGGCAACACCGGATCGCCGAGTACCTGCAACGGGTCGAGTTCGCCTCCCTGGAAGAGTTGGCACGCGCCGTCGATGTCTCACAATCAACCATCCGACGCGACCTGACAATCCTCGAGAACGGCGGGGGCATTCGCCGCACCCACGGCGGCGCCAGGGTCCTTGATCCGCGAACCGACGAATTCGTCTTCAACGCCCGCGACACGCATCAGTTGGCCGAGAAGGAGGCCATCGGCCGGGCTTGCGCGGATCTCATCCAACCAGGCCAGAGCGTGATCATCGACGCCGGAACCACCGCCTTTCACGCCGCGCGCTACCTCGAGTCCAAACGCCCCATGGTGATCACCAACTCGTTGCCTGTCGCCAATCTCTACGGATCCAACAACGCTGTCGAGGTCGTCGTCTCCGGCGGCGTGGTCTATCCACGACTCGGCGTCCTGGTGGGTCCCCTCGCCATCGAGTCCTTCTCCCGCATGCACGCGGATGTCGCCATCATGGGCGCGGGTGGCATCACCACCGACGGCGTCACCAACTCCCACCTCCTTCTGATCGAACTGCAACGGACCATGATGCGGGTTGCCCAGCGGATCATCTTCTGCTTGGACCACACGAAATTCGGCAGGCGATCCATGGCGCCGCTGTGTGGACTCGAGGCCTTCCAAACCGTGGTCACAGACCAAGGAGCCCCTCAGGAACTGGTCGCGGCCTTGAGAAACCGCAGCATCGAGGTCGTCCTCGCACCCTCCCAGCCCGGCGGCGCGTCCGAAGACGCGCCGCCCACCCCGGTCTGAGGGTTCCTATGACCCCTGCTTCGCGACTGGATCCGCCGCGAGGGGGAATCGAGTCCGCTCCCCTAACCGCACCTCCCCGCAGACCCGCATCCCCCCAAGCGGCAACCCTGGAACCGCGGCCCATTGCGATCCCGTACCCTTGCCCCCTGATGCCAGCTCACCCTTCTCCCCTTCCGCCGGCACCAGCCAGCCGTCGAAAACTACCCACTGGCCGCTGCTCTTGTGCATCCCGGCCGCCTTGAAGCACACCGCGGACTCCACACGCCGCGACGCCACGCCAGAATCCGGCGCCACCAGTGTCTCCTCAGGAACCACGTCGTAAATCGAACCATCCGCGTCCACGATCGCCATTCCGTTCGAACGTTTCCGAATCACGAACTCCTGCAGGACCTCCGGCAGCGGCGGAGAGTTGAAATTGCGCCGAAGATGCCGGGTCGAATCCTCCCGAACATACCGCTGCTCCCCGCCCGCAACCGCCCCCTCGACTCCGCCTCTGCCCCTGCCAGCCTCTGGCACCACTCTCGACACCGCCCTCGCCGGCCCTGCCTGCGGAGCTGCCGCACCGGCTGACACCACACCGCGAGGTGGCACTGGCTCCGGATTCGCCACCAGCCCACCAACCGCAACCCGAGGGACCACCACCCTCGGCTTGCTCGCCGGAACATCCGCTCCCACCCCGGCAGCCGCTACACCCGCGCCGTTAGCCAGAGACGCCGCCTTCTCGGAAGATCCGCCAGCACGACCTTTGACGTCCCCACCCCCTTTGCCCGATCCCAATGAGAAGCTGATGAGGTTGACGTTCAACGTCAGCCACGAGGACTTGGCAGGCGCCACCCCTTGCGCTTCCTTCTTCTTAACCACCGGCTTCACCTCGGCCACCACCGGCTTCACCTCGGCCACCACTGGCTTCACCTCGGCCACCACCGGCTTCACCTCGGCCACCACCGGCTTCACCTCGGCCACCACCGGCTTCACCTCGGCCACCACCGGCTTCACCTCGGCCGCGTCGATCCCAAGAAGCGCAAAAAAGTCCATTCGGCGTACTTCTTCACGCGCGGCGGGATCACCTGAGAACGAAGGCCCCGGGGTCAGCCGCCAATCAGGGCGAAGATCGGCCGGTGCCTGGGCAGTGGGTACTGCACGGGCCTGGGCAGCCGGAGATTGAGTGGAGTTCGGCCGAGCTTTCGAAACCGGCGTCTGAATCGACGCTTCGACGCCGTGGGTCGCGGAATTGGAGGCTGAAGCCTGCCTGGAGGGAGTCTGTCTGGAAGTTGTCGCCGAGTTGACCGGGGCGACTTTTGCCGTTGCGGCTGGCGACGCCGCCATCACGGCCACTTTCTCCGCACCGGCGCCACCGGGTTGTTCTGTGACCGGTCCCTCGCCTCGTCCCAGGAGCAGAGCCGCCCCCGTTACGACAGCAATACCACCCACCAGCGCCCCTCCCGCCCTCAGCCAAAGGCCCTGCTCCCATCGAGGAGTCAATGCAGGAGCGCCCACCCCCTCCCCAAACCGGCCGCGCACAGCCCGTCGCAAACGCTCGCGTGTGACGTCATCGGGGGAGAAACCACCGCCGACCTCCCGTCGCCGTTGCTGGGCGTATGCAGCCAGTTTGTTGCCCAGAGGATTGGAATCTTGCATGGCGTTATGCCTCCTGGAGAGTTCGGAACTCGCCGGAGGCATCCTGTTGCAGGAAGACCTCCAAACGGTTCAAACACATGTGAATACGCGGACCCACTGTCGCCGGCTCGATCTCGAGCGCTGCCGCCAGTTCCTTCGTTTCAAGCCCGCCGAAGAAAGCCAGTTCGAGAATGTCCCGACATGGTCCCCCGACTCGGTCAAGCAGCCGCCGGAGGAGGATGGCCTCGTTGCAGGATCTTGCACTCGAGTTACTTTGGGCCTCAGTGCGACCCCGAACACAGTCCGCCGCCACCCGCATGAGCCAGACTCTCGGCGTCGCATGATCCTCCACGGCCGTATCAATGCTGCTCACCGCACGGTCGAAAACCTGACCCGCCAACTCGCTCGCGGCATCCCGCGTTAACCCTGGATCCAACTGGAACAGGAACTGGATCACTTCATCGTAGTGATCCTCCAGGAGTCGATCCCAGGCACCAAGGTCGCCCCGCCGACATCGTTCGAGCAACGCTCGCCCCGGGTCCTTCAGGATGACTGATCTCATGGCTGATGGCGACACGCTACGCCAAACCGCTGCGCCTTGGCAATAACAACTTTCATCAATTTCACTTTGCTAAATTATCCATCATCATTATGAAAGCATTTTCCATGAGACTTGCAAAGTTATTCACAACCACCCCTGTTCAACCTCAGGTCGCGACCGTCGCACGCCTTTATCGCCTGCCCCGTTCCATGACACCCTTCGCGGATGGTCGCAAAGCGTCGGATTCCCAGCCGAGCACTACCGAGAAGATCGACGGAGCCCGGGTGAGCGTCGGAACAACACCGCTGCAATCTCCCCTCGCGGTAAACCCAGCGCCGCCTTAGACCCCAGCCAAGTCCGCGACCCCATGAAGCCTTCCTGCCCTTCCGGACCCTGCGTTCTGCGCCTCGCTCATTTAGAGTCCTCGAAGGCAGGGGGGTGGGGGTGGTGCGGCAGGGACCGAACTTGACCTGTTGACCCGATATTCCACAAGTCGAGGACTCTACCGGGACATCGGAACCGCGTTCAACTCGACCGGGCGATCGGATCCGACTTGGAACTGACCTCGCAAGACCGAGTTGCTCAGGACCGACTGCAGCCAATCGGGAGCAGAACCCGATGTCGGCTCGGCCGATCCAGACTGCGGCAATGCGTTGGTGATTATCAGGTTGGCTTGGAGCCGCACCGGTTGTTGGAGGGATCGGTTTGTGCCGAAGGCGTCCACGGCAAACTGAACTCCGCGTTCAACGGGTCTGGTCGCCTGCCTCGGCCGCGGACCGTCATAAAACGAACCGTCGCCGTCCACCACCCGTAATCGGTCAGGCAAGGGCTGGATCTGGAACTCATTGAGCACTACCGACCGCAGCGAAGCCGGCCCTTGCTCGACTCTGACCGGGGCCTGCTGTCCGGCCTGGACAAAACGCTGCCCAACGTCCTCTAGCCGCGCGGGCGCGACGGCTCTTCGTGTGGCTCCTCCACCCAACTGGGGCATGGGTCTCGATCGCATTCCCTTCTCCGCCGTGGCCGGCGCGAGCCCATAACGCGAGAGCCCAGGCGGTGATAAGGAGCGATCGGCATCGGTCGATTGAGGCTGCATCTCGGCAACGGGTGCCGGAGCCACTCCTTCGGGTCCCGCACTCGTTGTGGCCAAGACGGGCGCAGCCGACACGACAGCCGTTTGAGTCCCCGCCGGAAGCGCCGCCGGAACGGATCCGGCCTCGCCGCGAGAAGCAGCCGTGGGAGCCTTCTCCGGTGCCTGTGCCAGCGTAATCGCGTCGCCAGTCCGGGGCCGAGACTGCAACCACAGCAGGCAGCCAACCGCGGTGGCGGCGGCTCCTGCCCCAATCCAGGCGATCCGATGCCACCAGCCAAGCCAGGCAGCGGGCCCCTGGCGAGTCCCCGCCCCCTCCCCACCCCATCGGGCGGAGACCTCCCTCTGCACCGCTGCGCGCGTCGCCGGCGGCATTTCAAACGGCACCCCGCCCTGACTCCGTCGGCTCTCGGCGTAGTCGGTCAACAGGCGGTGCACCGATGGTTTGGAGTCGGCAGACATGCTGGCCTGCTTGTTAGACGGGAACCCGCGGGTTCTCCTCCCTCGCCAACACCCGACGCGCGATCCCCTCGAGACGATCGAGGCACTTGCTGAGCCGTGAACTGACCGTCTTCGGATTCAACCGCAGCGACTCCGCCAGTTGTTCGTAACTCAAATCGCCGAAGTATCGGAGTTCAACCAGCTCACGACACGGATCGCCAAGTTCGTCGAGAGCCTGGCGGACGAGGCGTGCTCGCTCCACTCTCATCAAGACGGCATCCGGACCTGGACAGGGCGAGGCGGGGTCAAGGCCGGGTCCTTCCCCGGGACCCTTCAAGGCGACCTGCATCCTGCCGCCGCCGCGCTTGGCGGCAGCCCGCCGGTCCAGGAAATCGCGGGCCTTGTTCACTGCAATCCGGAAAAGCCACGTCTGCAGCGCACTCGTGCCGCGGAACGTGTCGAACCGTCGCACCACCGCAATGAACACCTCCTGGCAGATCTCCTCGACGTCTTCCCGGGTGAAATCAGGGCTCAGTTGGTGGACGAAGCGCCCCACCGCCGGGTAGTGGCGCTGACACAACTCATCCCACGCAGCCGCATCCCCCTTCCGGCAACGGGCCACCAGCCCCCTCTCCGGGTTCCCAAAGTCGTCCGCCGGTGGGAGATTGGTCATCGATTCTGAGGAAACACTTGGCAAGCGCAGGGCAACTGATTCAAGGTTTTGACATGACGTCGCCGCTGGCGCTCATTTTCTACGAAAACCTGCTCCTGGGCAACCAGTTGATGAACCGCCTGAGCGACTTGGGGTACCGAACCAAGGTGGTCGGCGACCCCGATCAGCTCCCGGCCCTGGCCGCCGCGGACAAGCCGCTCGTCGTCATCGTCGAGCTCGGCGAGAGCGTGGAACCGGTCTTCAGCGCCATCCGCAATCTCCGGTCCACGCCCTCCACCCAACACGTCCCCGTGCTGGCCCTTTTCCAGACCACGGGCAAGGCCGCGGACCGCAAGCTGACCGCTGCCGCCCATGCGGCCGGCGTCACGCTTCTGGCGCGCAACCAGGCCTTCTTGACCCAATTGACCGAACTCCTCGAACGCGTCCTGGATGTGCCGTAGCGAGGCGCCGCGGCGTTCAGATCGCCGGCTTGCCCGGAGCCTGCTGGGCCATCAGCCGCGCCAAGAGCAGGGCCATTTCGAGCGCCTGCTCGTAATTCAGCCGGGGATCCACCTGCGTCCGGTAATCGCGCACAAGATCGGCATCCGTCAGGCCGCAAGCGCCCCCGGTGCATTCCGTGACGTTGTCCCCCGTCAGCTCGAAGTGCACCCCGCCCAAATGCGCCCCTCCCTCCCGCAGGATGCGGTAGGACTTCTCGAGTTCCTCCAGGATCCGCTCGAACCGTCGCGTCTTAACCCCCGTCTCGGTGACCTCCGTGTTGCCGTGCATCGGGTCGCAGCACCAAAGCACCGATCGCCCAGCCCGCCGCATCGCATCCACGATCGGCGGCAACACCCGCTCCACCGACGCCGCCCCAAACCGGTGGATCAAAGTCAACCGCCCCGGCTCATGGCCCGGATCCAACACCTCGCAAAGCGCAACAACCTCATCCGGCGACACCCCGCCGCCGATCTTCACCGCGATCGGATTCTGAATGCCGCGGAAATACTCGACGTGCGCGCCATCGATCTGGCGGGTGCGATTGCCTATCCAGGGGAAGTGCGCGGCGAGGTTGTACCATCCCCGGCGACGCGGCACCTGGCGGGTCTGCGACTGCTCGTACAAGAGATGCAGCCCCTCGTGGCTCGTGAAAAAATCAACCCGGCTCGAGTCGCCCAGACTCGTCCCCGTCAGCGTCTCCATGAACCGTAGCGATTCGCCGATCGATTCCACCCGGCGCATGTACTCGCTGGCCAGGGGCGACTTCTGCACAAAACCCAAATCCCAGTACTCCGGATGATGCAGATCCGCAAACCCGCCGTCGATCAGCGCCCGGATGAAGTTGATCGTCAGGGCCGCCCGCTCGTAACCCCGGAGAAGCAAGTCCGGATTCGGCATCCGATCCTCAACCGTGAAACCCATCCGGTTGATCATGTCACCCCGATAGGCCGGCAGGGACACCCCCTCCCGCGTCTCCAGATCCGAGGATCGCGGCTTGGCATACTGGCCCGCAAAACGCCCCACCCGGATCACACGACGCTTGCCCCCCTGCACCAGCACCAGGCTCATCTGCAGCAGGATCTTCAGCTTCGCCGTGATCACCGCCGATTCGCAGTCCTCGAAACTCTCCGAACAATCCCCCCCCTGAAGCAAAAACCGCTCCCCTCGCGCCGCCTCCGCCAATTGACGCCGCAGCGACTCGATTTCCCAGCTCGTGACCAGCGGCGGAAGACGCGAAAGCTGGCGAAGCGCCGATCGCAGATGCGCCGCGTCCGGATAGGACGGCTGCTGCGCGGCGGTGCGCTGCTGCCAGGAATCGGGTGCCCACGGTCCAGTCATCCCGCCAAGGTGACTCAATCCCATCCCCGACTCAAGCCCGATCCCGATCCAGATCACTCGCTGTCCACCGGCTCCGGCTTCACATTCCAAATGTCCTGGCAGTACTCCCGAATCGCGCGATCCGACGAGAACCAGCCGATTCGAGCCACGTTCAGAATCGAGGCTCGGGTCCAGCTCGCCGCATCCCCGTACGCCACGGCCACCCGCTCCTGACAGGCCATGTAGGCGGGCAGATCCGCCAGAACCATGAAATCGTCCCGGTACCGGAGATTGTCAACCAACGGACGAAACAAGCCCGCTTCTCCCGGCGAGAATCGACCGGCCGCAATCCCTTCAAGGGCCTCCCACACCTCGGGATTCTCCCGCAGCACATCCTCCGGACGATAGCCCCCCTGCTTCCGCGCCGCGACCTCGTCTGCCGTCAGGCCAAACAGGAAGAAATGCTCCGCTCCCACCGCCTCCCGGATCTCGAGGTTCGCCCCGTCCGCAGTGCCAATGGTCAACGCCCCGTTCATGGCGAACTTCATGTTGCCCGTCCCGGACGCCTCCATCCCCGCCAGGGAGATCTGCTCGGACAGGTCCGCAGCCGGATAAATCGGCTGCGCGTTCTTGACGTTGAAGTCCGGAAGGAACACCACCCGCAGCCGACCCTCGACCGCCGGATCCGCGTTGATGACCCCCGCCACGGAGTGGATCAGCTTGATGATCAGCTTCGCCATGCCGTAACCCGGAGCCGCCTTGCCTCCGAAAAGAAGGGTCCGGGGCGGTATCGCCAGGCCCGGGTTGCGACGCAGCCGCTCATAGAGCATGACCGCATGCAGCACGGCCAGATGCTGCCGCTTGTACTCGTGAATCCGCTTCACCTGCACGTCGAACATCGACTCCGGATCGACCGACACCCCCGTGCGTGCCCGGATCAGGTCGCTCAGCGCGGCCTTGTTCCGATGCTTCACCTCGCGCCATGCCGCCCGGAACGTCGGATCCTCCGCCAGCGGCTCCAACGCGCGCAACTCCTCCGCATGCGCTACCCATCGGTCCCCCACGTGCCGGCGAAGCAGCGCCGCCAATCCCGGATTGATCAACACCAGGAAACGGCGCGGACTCACTCCGTTGGTGACATTCGTGAAGCGTGACGGATCCACGGCGTGGAAATCGCGGAGCACCGTCCGCCCCAGCAGCTCGCTGTGAAGCCGCGCCACCCCGTTCACACGGTGGCTGCCAACACACGCCAGATGCGCCATGCGCACGAACCGGCCACCCGACTCGTCGATGAGCGACAGCCGCGCCACCCGGCCTTCGTCCCCCGGATGCCGCACCCTCACCTCATCGAGAAACCGCCGGTTGATCTCATAGACAATCTCGAGATGCCGCGGCAGCACCCCGCCGAACAGCGCCACACTCCACCGCTCGAGCGCCTCCGGCAGCAACGTGTGATTGGTGTAGGCGAACATCCCGCGCGTCACCGACCACGCCTTGTCCCACTCGAGACCGTGTTCGTCCACCAGCAGCCGCATCAGCTCGGCCACAGCCAGAGCCGGATGCGTGTCATTGAGCTGTACCGCGTACTTCTCATGAAGAGCGGCGATCGGCCGGCCGCTCTGGGCGTAGATCCGCAGCATGTCGCGCAGCGCGCACGAAACCAGAAAGTACTGCTGCTGGAGACGCAACCGCTTTCCCTGCGGCGGATCGTCGTTCGGATACAGCACCTTGGTGATGTTCTCCGACACCACCTTCTCCTCGACCGCGCGGTCGTAGTCGCCCACGTTGAACGCCCGGAAATCAAACGACTCCGCCGCTTCGGCCTTCCAAAGCCGCAGGAGATTCGCCGTCGCAACGCGGTAGCCCGGAATCGGCGTGTCGTACGCCATCCCCCGAACCACCCGCTCCGGAATCCAGCGCACCCGGTATCGACCCTGCTCCGTGCGGGCTTCCGTATGCCCCCCCAGCGGAATGTCGAATACGATCTCCGGACGCGCAATCTCCCACGGATTCCCAAACCGCAGCCATTTGTCAGTCACCTCGACCTGCCAGCCGTCCCGAATCTCCTGATCAAAGATGCCGAACTCGTAGCGGATCCCGTAGCCGATCGCCGGGATCTCGAGCGTGGCGAGGCTGTCCAGGAAACACGCCGCCAGCCTTCCCAAGCCCCCGTTGCCAAGCCCCGGCTCCTCCTCCTGGTCCAGCAACCGGTCCAGATCCAGACCGAGCTGCGCCATCGCCTCCCGAACGGCCTCTTCGAGCCCCAGGCAGAGCAGGTTGTTCCCCAAATGCGGCCCCGGCAGATACTCCGCCGAGAGGTAACACACCGTCCGGCTCTGCCGCTCCCGGTAGATCTCCTGCGTCCGGATCAGGCGCTGGAGGAGCCGATCCCGCACGGTGTAGGCCAGCGCCATGTACCGGTCATGATCCGTCGCGATCGCCGCAAACCGCCCCTGGAGACACTGCAGGTTGTCACAGTAACCCTGGGCCAGCAGCGCCGGCGTCAGACCCCGGCGCGGCGTCTCCGGATGCCCGCGCGTGGAACAGTCTCTCCCCGCGGCCGTCTCTGTCATAAGCCTGTCCTCTCCAGGACGGCCTCGTTCGCCAGCCACTCCGGCCTGCCGGAGCCTGGCCCCCCGCGGCCGTCACTTCTTGTCTGCCTTCTCCCGATACTCCCGCAGGCGCGCTTCGAGGTCGTTCTTCATGTCCGCGTCCTCGCACAACGCCACCGCCTTTTGCTGCCACTCCAGCGCCTCCGCGACCTTGCCCGACTCGAACAGCCACTTGGCATACGTGTCGAGAATCGACGCGTCCTTCCCCTCGCTCGCGTCCTTCGCCGCCTGCGCGAGCTTCCCCGCCAGGGGCAGATCACGCTTCCGGATGCCCTCGTCGGTCAATAGCGTCCACGCCATCTCGTTCAGCAGCATGCCGTTCTTGGTCTTGATCGCCGCAAGCTTCTCCGCCAGCGCGGCGAGCTGCGCCGCGTCCGCGTCCGTTGCCTGTGCCAGCCGCATGTAGCGCTGGAACGTGACCTGAATCTGCAGGCTCTGCTTCATCTCCGCAAAGTCAAAGCCCGCCGGAGCAAACTCGATCGCTTTCTTCTCAAGCTCGGCCAGAGTGGCGTCGTCCTTGCCCTGGACCATCGCGCGCTGATACTCCTGCATCGCGCCACTGAACCGCACCTGCTGCCGGACCTCAGCCGCCTTGAACGTCCGCCCCGGCATGATCCCGCCAAGCTCCTGGTCCAGGGCCTCGATCCGCCGACCCAGCGCATCCGCTTCCGCAGTCTTCGCCTCGTCCCCCGCCAGCTCCCAAAACTCCTCGATGAGCTTCTGGGCTTCAGCCCGCTTCTTGCTCTTCGCGAGGTCGAATGTCCCCGCCACGAGACTGGTGAGCGTCGCCTCCAGGTCGCCCATCGGATGTCCCTCCCAAACCACCCGCCCCTCCTTGTCGACAACGAACGCATGGGGTATGCCGTCAATGCCGTACGCTTCCATGTAGGCCTTGCTCGTCGCCCGATCCTTGTCCACGGCGACAGCGTACTCCATCTTGGCGCCCATCTTCTCCACGAACGGCTTCACCACGGCGGGCTTCTCATCGCTCACCCCCACGAAGACAACGTTCTTCTCCTTGAACTTCTTCTGCAGTTCCGTGAGATGCGGGATGCTGGCGCGGCACGGAGGACACCACGTGGCCCAGAATTCAACCACAAAAACCGTCTTCCCCTTGCCGGACGCGAGGTCCACCGGCCCGCCTTTGACCCACTCGACGATCGATAGCGCCGGCGCCGGATCCCCCAGCTGCCCGGCACCCCAGGCCGCCATGTTCGCCAGCACCACGCCCGCAACCCAGGAAAGAAGCGATTTGGATTTCACGATGAGCATTGGACGCCACCCTCCCACACTTGTTCAAGGGCGTCCACGGGAAAACACGGCCCCCCATCCGCGCCTCAGCGCTCCGCGCCCGCGCCTGACGGACCAACTCCGAGCCTGTCCCCTGCCCGTCAACAAGGACAGCCCCCATCGTGGCCCGCGGCGTTCTCCGTCTTCTTCAGGGCGTCTCCCCGGACGCATCCCCGCCCGCCGCCAGCCGGCTGTGCCGCATGCCGTAGCCGAAGTACAGAACCAAACCGATCGCCAGCCAGATCAACAGCCGCAGCCACGTGCGCCCCGGCAGCGACAGCATCAGAACCAGGGCTGAAATCGCCCCCATCGGAGCCACAAACCAGACCGCAGGCGTCCGAAAGACCCGCGGCAAGTCCGGCTGTCGCACCCGCAGCACCAGGATCCCCACCGACACAATCACAAAGGCCAGCAACGTTCCGATCGAACAGAGACTCCCCGCCTCCCGCACCGTGAATACCGCAGCAAAGAACGCCACCACCACCCCCGTCACGACCGACGTGATCCACGGTGTCCGAAACCGGGGATGCACCACCTGCACAAAAGGCGGCAACAGCCCGTCTTTCGACATCGCCCAAAACACCCGGGATTGGCCGTACAACATCACCAGGATCACCGAAGACAAACCGGCGATGGCCCCCAGCTTTATAAACACCCCCATCCATTTGAGCCCCGCCTGGTCCGCTACCTTCGCAATCGGATCCGGCACGTCGAGTTGCAGGTACGGCACGACCCCGGTGGCCACCGCCGACACCAGGATGTAAAGCACCGTGCAGACCAACAACGACCCGATGATGCCGATCGGCATGTCCCGCTGGGGGTTCTTCGCCTCCTGAGCCGCCGTGCTCACCGCGTCAAACCCGATGTAGGCAAAAAAGACAATCCCGGCCCCCATCATCACGCCGCTCCAGCCAAAGTGCCCCCAATCCCCCGTGTTCACCGGGATGAACGGCTGCCAGTTCGCCGCCCGCACCGCCCCCGCCGCTCCAATCAGGAACAATACGATCACCGCGAGCTTCACAAACACGATCACGTTGTTGAAATTGGCCGATTCACGGATCCCGACGACCAACAGGGTCGTGACAACAAACACAATGACCACCGCCGGCAGATTGAACAGCGCCGTGACCTGGGGCAGCGCCGCCAGCGAGGTCCCCGCACTCGTCAACTGCTGCACTAAGTCCGCCGAAACCGGATGCCAGCCCGCCGCCATCTTCAGCAGCGCCGCCAACTCCGGTGTCAGGTTGACCAGGTGCGTCCCCCGCGCCGCCGCCAGCTCCGGAGGCACGTGGATCCCCATGCCGTTCAGAAACGATACCACGTATCCAGACCACCCGATCGCTACCGTCACCGCCCCCACCGCATACTCGAGAATCAGGTCCCAACCGATCACCCACGCAAAGAACTCGCCCAGCGTCGCATACCCGTACGTGTAGGCGCTGCCCGCCATCGGTACCAGCGACGCGAATTCGCTGTAGCAGAGGGCGGCGAACACCGAGGCCAAACCCGCCAACACGAAGGAAAGCACCACCGCCGGCCCGGCATTCTGCGCCGCCACCGTCCCCGTCAACACGAAGATCCCGGTGCCAATGATCGCCCCAATCCCCAGCATCGTGACGTTGACGGGGCCCAGCGCGCGATTCAGCCGATGATCCCTCGCCGCCTCAGCTTGGAGGCTCGCTACCGATTTCCGCCGCAGTATGCTCATCATGGTCACCCGCCTTTACCCCCCCCACCCCCCCCCGATCGGAATCTCCCCCTCGAACACGAACTCCGCAGGACCACACAAACTCACCCGGGTCCACTCGCCCCCCGCTTCCTGAAACGCGACTTCAAGCTCGTCGCCCCCCTCGACAACCACCCGGACCGGCGAACCGAATCCGTGCAACCGCGCACACACCAGGGCGGAGGCGGTCACCCCCGTGCCGCACGCCAGCGTCTCGCCCTCGACACCGCGCTCGTACGTCCGCACCCGGATCCGTCCCTCGCCCAGCACCTGGACAAAATTGACATTCGTGCCGCGTGACCCGAAATGCGGGTGCCACCTCAATTCGGCACCCCGGGCGGACACCGGGACAGCCCCGACATCCGGCACGAAAACCACCGCGTGCGGCACACCGGTGTTCACCGAGTGCACCACGCATTCCCCCCCCTTCACGCCCACGGTCTCCCGCAGCCGCCATTCACACGGCGGCGTCAAACCCACCGTCACCCGCCCGCCGTCGAACGTCGCGGTGATGACCCCTGCCCCCGTCTCGAAGGTGACCCGATCACCAGCCCCTCCCTTCCGCTGCACAAACCGCGCGAAACAACGGGCGCCGTTGCCGCACATGGCCGCCGTGCTGCCATCGCTGTTGTAAAACTCCCATGCCCAGTCCGCCCTCCCCGACCGGCAAGGCACCCACACCAACACACCATCCGCCCCCACCCCGCGCCGGCGGTCGCACAACCGCATCACATCCTCCGGTGCCAGATGGACCCCGCCCGAACGGTTGTCGACCAGGATGAAGTCATTCCCGGCTCCGTTCATCTTGGTGAACTGGAGCTTCACGCCCGGTAAATGACCTGAATGGCGTAGTCGGTGAGGATCTTCTGGGTCGCGATGTCGATGTGCGTATAGTTGATCGGAGTGATGCTGATGATGTTCGCCTCCCCGATCTTGTTGAGGAACGCCGCCACCATCTCCTCGTACCGGTCATGCCCGACCTCGATGCAGTCGGTGTGCCGGATTACCCGGAACCGGATCTTCTTCAGCTCGTCGGGCGCGGGCTCCTTCTCCTCGACCTTGGGCTTCTCGATCAGCACCTCGGCCGGCCGGTCGTGCACCGGCACCGAGAAATGCCGCTCGATCTTCGCCGCCGCCGATGAGGCAATCACATTCCCCGTGTGCAACGCCGTCGCCTCAGGCTGCGGCACCTTGATCTCGTGGTTGCACGTGGGACACTGGATGGTCTGCCCCGCCGCCGCGGCGTCCGCCAGCAACTCCTGGTGGCAGTTCGGGCAATGAAACGTCATTTCCATAAGAGCGCAATCCGTGAACGACTGATATCGCTTCTCTGGTTTGACGGATTCTAAGGACCCTCCCATCGGCCTGCCAGAAAAAAGTGCCCGTTCGCCGCAGGCGAACCCCATGTTCCCAGCGCAGCCTGGGAAAAGAGCTAGCGAGGCGTGCCTCAGACCAATCCAAGACAGCGATCTCATGAAACATCACTGCCTCTTCGGACCCTCTCTCCTGCGCCTCGCTAATGTAGAGTCCTCGACGGAAGGTGGGGAAGCCTGGAACGGCAGGGGCCAAACTTGACCTGTTGACCCCACATTCCACAGGTCGAGGGGCTAGCGCCCGCATGAAAGGGAGCTCGGACCGGAGTTGCACCTCTGCCGCGCCCCGGCGGCTTGTCCCCAGAACTGGTGACTGGCATCAACACCGGGACCTTGTACTCTACTCCCGGTTGTCGATGCACCCGTTCTCAGGTGCACGTGTGTGAAAGGGCCGGACCTGTTTGTCCGGCCTTTCTCTTTTGGCAGCCCCCCACGCCAAGCGTCCGGCGCCCTGCGACGTCGCTCGATCCAACGGCGAATGCCACAAACACCACCCCGGCCTCCGAACCGCAAGCAGCCAAAGCGAAAGCATAATCAGCAGCCCGTTCTCGATCAGCTTGTGGCAGATCCAAACCTCGCCGGCACCACACCCGCAGTCGAACCGGATCGAGCAGAACGGTACGCCCATCGCCGCCTGTACCATGAGCGCCCGCTTCCAAACCAAGGCCGTGAAGGGCATCAACATGGCCAGAGATACCACCGCCGCCCCCCGCACTGCCACTCCCCCGAGGATCAACAGGCCGCAAAAGACCTCAAACCACGGAAGCACGGATGCGATCAGGTTCAGTCCCAAGGGGTTGTCGATGAAACCGTATTCCCGCACCAGCTTCAGAAAATCCGCCGGGTAGACCGCCTTCGCGAGCCCCATCCACACATACGTACCTCCCAGAGCCAACCGCACGAGCAACCCCAGCACATCATGCCACCGCGGTCCCCCAGAACCGCCCTGAGAACCAGCCGTCATCGCGTGGCCCCTTCTTCCTTCAGAACCCCGCTTCCCCGCATGCCCACCTCCACGGGGAGACCATGGGTCACCCAGGCCTCTAACCCGCCGGCGCAAATCCCCAGTCGCTCGACGGGAATCCCCGCGTCTCTCAGGGCCAGCGCGGCAAATTCGCTGTCCTCACAGTCCCCCCCGGCACAGTACACGGCGATCGCCTCCGCTTGTTGACATACCGGCAGAACCACAGGCAAGTGCTGCTCGGGATAATACCGATCGAACAGATAGGCCCCCGGCACGTGCCCTGCCTCGTACTCGCGGTCGTTGCGCGCGTCGATGAAGACCACCAGCTCCTGCTCCCGGCGCGGATCGCGGTACAAAGCCGTGACCTCAGGCATGCCGAGCAACTTCAGGCCCTCCGCCTCCAGTCTCACCGCCAGGGCATTTGTAACATCAGACGCCGACGGCACATCAGACACCTCGGCCGTCTGTGGCGCTCCCGTAACCCCAAATGCCGGCGCCGGATGTTCATTCCGCGGGAAGTAGTTGCGCCCCAAGGAAAGCCCCCGAGGGGAGATGATGTTGGCCAGCAGGGCCAGAACCAAGCCAACGGCCGTCACCACAGCCGCCTCGACCGCGACACGCCGCGCTCGCCCGACCAACCCGAGTGGAGCGTGCTGAGGGGAACGCTCCATCACTCGGTGGGCATCGGGGGAGGTGTTTGAAACTCGAGGGGCCGCGCCAGCAACGGCGGAGGCGGCGGCGGAGGCTGAGACCGGGGCGCCACTGCCGCCGGAGTGCGTTGGGACGGCAGGACGAGCGGGCGCTGCGACTGAATCAGCGGCACGGTGATCACCGGGAACCTGGGATGGCTCGTCTTCACACTCAGCACCGCCTTCTGTGTCGGCTGGAGCTGAAATCCCGCCGGGAGACTCAACTGCACCGTGAACACCTTTCCCGGCTGAATCTCCCTCACCGTGACCGTGGCACCCTCCAGGTCGATGGCGGGATCGGACAGGCTCAGCGTGTTCGTGCCCGTGCCCCGAATCGTGATCGCCGGCTTGAACGATGCGGCGAGCTGCCCCGAGGGAATCGTGATGTGGGAGGGAACCACCTGAACCGCCGGCTGCACATAAACATAGGTCGGAATCGTGATCACCGCCGGATTGGTGACCGACGTCGATAGCGTCACCGGCGCCTGGACATGACCCGTGCTGAAGGGCGGACGCGTCGTCACGCGCAACTCGTATTCCTTGCCTTCCGTGACCGTCCGCAATTCCAGCCCCAGCGACTGATTCGTGCATGCCGGGTCCGAGAGCGTGAGCGGTTCATCCAGATTGTTGATGATCCGAACCACGCGAGTCTCGTTGGTCGCCGTCTCGCCTGCCACGCTGAAATACAGGCTCGGCGGCGTGATCTCGATCGGACGCCAGACCGTGCCCCGCACCTGAAGGAAAAGCGTCGCGCGCTCGGGATCGTTGCAGAACACCGTCATGTTCTTCCCGATCGTGCCGCTGAAGCCCGACGAGTTGAACTGCAGCGGGATCTTCCCGGTCTGCCCCGGCTCAACCCGCCGGTCCCATGTCCCCGTCGTCGTGCAACCGCACCCGGGCCGGACTTCCGTGATCTCGAGCACGGCCGTGCCGATGTTGGTGAAAACAAAGTCGTGCTTCACCACGGTTCCAACCTCGATCTTCCCAAAATCGTGCACCGTCTCCGCAAACCGGATCCTCGGGCCCGGCCCCGGCACCGCCGTTGCAGGCGACGCAGGCGGCGCCACCGCCTGCCGAACCGGCACCACGGCACCATCAGCCCCAAGCAAACCCGACAACCCCCACAATAACACCATCGTCAGCTTCATAAGCTGCCCTCGATCATACACCAGAATCCTTCGAAAGCTGAAGAAAAACAACGCTGAGGATGTCCCCCCCTCGGATAACTGGTGCTTTTGACGCGCGGGGCCTCGAACAAGAGTCGGAGACTCTACCGTCCCCTCAGCGGAATCCAAGCCCCCGCCCCACCCCGCAGACCCCCCGCTCGCGCCGCCCGCACCGCGAGCGGCTACAGAATGCGGCCGCGCGCTCAGGGCCCCTCCGCAGGCTTGATCTCGAGCCGATAGAACTGATGCCCGGGCTGGGTCATCGGCGCCGACTCGACCAGCTCCGCCCGGTCCGTGTCGGCATCGACCGGACCGGCAAGCCGGAAGGTCGCGGCCGCTTCCGACCAGACCCGCAGGTTGTCCGAAACCGCCAGGCAGGCGCGCACGCTCGTCGCCCGTCGAGCCCACGGGAACCGCAGAACCAAGTGATCCTGGCCATCGACCGACACAACCCCCGCCGTCACCAGGCTCGAAGTCGTGTCCGCCATCGGATCCGTGCCCAACGCAAATTCCAACAGGTTCGCCAGCCGGTCGCCATCCGCATCGTCGGCCTCGCCCTGTCGGCCCGTAGGCAGTTGATGCTCGAGCACCCAAAGCGCAAACGGATCCGTGAGGACCACCTCGAGGCGGGCCGACGCGCTGGTCTCGGAACCGGTGATGTTGACGACCTTCACCGCGTAATCGCCCGCATCCTCGGGTCGTGCGCTCCCGATCACGTATTCGGCCTGGATGGCGCCCGGGATCGGAACCTCGTTCTTCAGCCACTGGTAGCGCAGCGGCGCCGTGCCGGTGGCCACCACCTTGAGCGTCACCGGGTCCCCGACCGACACCGTCGCCGCCGCCGGCGGCTCGACAATTCGCGGGGGCTGGATCAGGTCGCTCTGGTCGCCAAAGTTCGCAGCCGCCCCCACCGACGTCATGCTCACCGTCACCCGATTCGGAGTCGTGCTGTGGAACCCGACCGGATCGGTCTCCGTGACGGTCAGCGTCCCCAGCGCCAGGCTCGTGAACAGAAACGCACCGTCCCCGGCCGTCACCACGCTCTGCGGGTTCTGCAGCTTCGACGTCACCACCACGGTGATGCCTCCCAAACCCCTTTCCCGGCTGTCCTGCCGGCCATTGCCGTTCTCATCGTGAAACACCCGACCCGACAGGGTGCCGCCCACGCGATTCGCGAAATTGGCGCTCGCAGCCCCCGCACGCGGAAGTTCAACCGCCTGCTCCGGCTCCGTCACGTAGTAGCCGGACAACGGCACCTGGCTGATCGCGTAGTGCCCCGGTGTGACGCTCGAGAATTGATAGGCTCCGTTGCCGGCCGTGAGGACCTCCCTCGCCGCCGCCGGATTCTCGGGATCCATCAGCCGGATCCGGGCGCCCCCGATCCCGGCTTCCCCGGGATCAAACTGGCCATTGCCATTCAGGTCGTTGAAAACCAGACCGGAGATCGAGCCGACGACCTGGTTGGCGAAGCTCGCGCTGGCGATGCCCCGTTCACCCAGCGTCACCCCCTGATCCAAGGTCAACTCGGGATCATGATGCAGCCCCGTTCCACCCGTCCCGCCAACCTGGCCGGAGGCCCCCGTGCCGACGGTGTAACCCGCCGGGACTTTCTCCCGAATGGTGTAGTCGCCCACCGGCACCTGCGTGAAGGCAAACACGCCGTTCGCACTCGTGGTTGTCTCCGCCACAACCGCCTCGTCCGCAACCCGGATCAACTGCAACGCCACCCCCGCAATCCCGGCTTCGCCGGCGTCCTGCACGCCGTTGCCGTTCAAATCCTCAAACACCGTGCCGGAAATGGTCTGGACCGCCTGATCACCGAACAAAGCAGTCGCGGCACCCGCCGCGGCAAGACTCACATACTGCTCGTTGGGCGTCGTGCTCGCAAAGCCCTCGGGATCCGCCTCGACCACCGTGTAACTCCCCGCCACCATGTTCACAAAAGCATACGCCCCCGTTCCCGAGGTCACCGTCTCGAAGTTCTCGACCGCCCCCACGAGCTGGATCCACACGCCCGCAAGCCCCGGTTCGCCAGGATCCAACAGCCCATTGCCGTTCTGGTCGTCAAACACAAGACCGCTGACCGTTCCCGTCGCCTGGTCCCCAAAGGCCGCCGTCGCAGCGCTGCCGCTCTCCAGAACCACTGACCGCCGGTTCGCCGTGGTGCTCGTAAACCCGGGCGGATCCGTCTCGGTCACCATGTACGCCCCGGGAACCACCCCCGAGAAGCTGTACGAGCCGTCTCCCGCCGTTTGCGTAGAACGGTTCACACCCACCGCGGTGAGCGTGACGGTCACTCCCCCCAAACCGGGTTCGCCCACTGTCTGCACTCCGTTCCCGTCCAGATCGTCAAATACCGTCCCACTCACCGTCCCCGTCGCCTGATCGCCAAAAATCACCGACGCCGATCCGCCACTGCCAACATTGAGCGTCCGCTGGTTCGGCGTGGTGCTGACAAAACCCAAGGGATCCGTCTCCGTCGCCACATAAAGGCCCGGAATGACATCCGCGAACTGGAACGAGCCGTCCAAAGCCGTCGTGGCCGTCACGGTCCGCTCCTCGCTGGCAAGCGCCACCACAACGCCACCCAAACCCGACTCGCCGGCGTCCTGAAGACCGTTCCCGTTCCGATCCTCAAACACAACGCCCGTAACCGTCCCCACTGCCTGATCCCCGAACATGGCGCTCGCAGAACCGCCGCTCGCCAGATTAACGCCGAGCGCATTGGGCGATGTGCTCGTGAACCCGGGCGGATCCGTCTCGACAACCGTGTACGCCCCGGGAACCACCCCCGAGAAGCTGTACGAACCGTCTCCTGCGCTCTGCATCACACGGTCAACACCCGCACCGCCCGTCAGACGGACCGTCACCCCTCCCAACCCGACCTCGCCCGCGTCCCGCAGACCATTGCCACTCGTGTCGTTGTACACCAACCCGCTAATCGTCCCCATCGCCTGATCGCCGAAGTTCGCCGTCGCCGACCCCCCGGCCGCCACCAGCACCGTCCGCACATTCGGCGTCGTGCTCGCAAAGCCCTCGGGATCCGTCTCGATCACCGTGTAGCTCGCCGCCGCCACCTCGAGAAATGCATACGAGCCGTCACCGCTGGTTTGAATGTCGGCGACCGGCACACCGGCCAGAGTCGAGAGCGCCACCGCTACGCCGCCCATGCCGGCCTCGCCCGCGTCCCGGATGCCGTTTCCGTTGGCGTCGGCAAACACGACCCCGCCAACCCGGCCCGCCGCTTGATCGCCAAAGCTGACCGTGGCAGCACTGCCCGCGACAAGGCTCACACTCCGCGTGTTCGCCGTCGTGCTCACAAATCCCGGCGGGTCGGACTCGACCACGGTGTAGGATCCTGCCGGAACGTCATTGAAACCATAGGCTCCGTTGGCCGATGTGACCGCCGACCGATCCGGCTGCGTGCCGACCAGCGTGACCGTCACGCCGCCAAGTCCAGGCTCGCTGTCGCCCCGAAGACCGTTCCCGTCCCGGTCCTCGAACACCGTCCCACTGATCTGCCCCACCGCAAGATCGCCGAAACTCGCCGACGCCGCCCCTCCGGCAGCCAGCGTCACCGCCAGCGTGTTCGGCGTCGTGCTGGCAAAGCCCGGCAGGTCCGTCTCCTCGACCGTGTACGCCCCCGCAGGCAGGCCCGCGATCCCATACGTGCCATCCCCGGCCGTCGTCGTCAGCCTCAGCTCCTGGCTGTCCTGCGAAAGCCGGATCCTCACGCCGCCAATCCCCGGCTCGCCCGCGTCCCGCCGCCCGTTCCCATTGCTGTCCTCGTACACCACGCCGCCCAGCGTGCCCACCGCCTGGTCCCCGAAGTTGGCCGTGGCCGCTCCGCCACTGGCCAGACTCACGGTCCGCTCGTTCGCCGTGGTGCTGGTGAAACCTTCGGGATCCACCTCGACCACAACGTACACCCCGGGCGTCAAACCGCTCAGCGCGTAGGATCCGTCCCCGGTGGTCTGGACCTCCGCCTGAAAGGCGCTGCCCGTGACGACAATCTTCACCCCGCCCAAACCCGCCTCGCCGGTCTCCCGGGCGCCGTTCCCGTTGAGATCGTTGAACACCAAGCCGCTCACCGTGCCCATCGCCTGATCCCCAAAACTCACGGTCGCCGTCCCGCCACTCGCCAAGTAAATCGCCCGCTGGTTCGGACTCGTGCTCGTGAACCCGGCCGGATCGGTTTCCTCGACGCTGTAGTTCCCCGCAACCACCGTCGTGAACGCATAGCTGCCATCCCCCGCGGTGCGCGCGACACGATCCTCCCCAACGCCGCGCAGCGTGACCACCACGCCCCCAAGCCCGGGCTCGCCCGCATCGCGCCGGCCGTCCCCGCTCGTGTCCTCGAACACCACCCCCGCCACCGTCCCCATCGCCTGGTCCGCAAACGTCGCCGTCGCCGCACTCCCCGCCGTCAGCGTGACCGCCCTCCGGTTCGCGTTGATGCTGGCAAACCCGGGCGGGTCCGTTTCCTCCACGAAATACGAACCCGCCAGCACGTTGATGAACGCATACGTGCCGTTGGCGGCCGTCCGCGCCCCAACCGACACGCCTTCGCCCAATAGGGTCACCAGCACGCCTCCCAGGCCCGACTCGCCCGCGTCCAACTGCTCGTTGCCGTTGGCATCGTTGAAAACCACGCCCGAGATGCTCCCCACCGGCTGATCCCCGAAGTTGCCAAACGCGGCCCCGCCACTGCCGAGACTCACGCTCCGTTGGTTCGGCGTCGTGCTCGCATACCCGGCAGGATCAGTTTCCTCGACCAGATACGATCCAGGCGCCAGTCCGACAAACGCATAGGCCCCGACTGCGTCCGAGACAGACTCCCACTCCTGTCCCAAACCTGTAAGTCGCACCCCAACGCCCTCAAGCCCCCGTTCCCCGCTCTCCTGCGACCCGTTGCCGTTCAAATCCTCGAACACCACCCCGCGAATCGTCCCCACCGCCTGATCGCCAAAGCCGGCTGTGGCAGACCCTCCGGGGCCAACGCTCACAGTCCGCACGTTCGGCGTCGTGCTCGTGTGACCCGGCGGATCCGTCTCCTCAACGGTGTACGTCCCAGCCGGTACACCCGCGAAGGAATACGCCCCGGCAGCATCGGTGTCCGTGGACTCCGCCAGTTCCCCGCCTTTCAAGGTGATCCGCACCCCGCCCAGGCCCGGCTCGTCAGCCTCGCGCAAGCCGTTCCCGTTCAAATCCAGAAATACCAGACCGGAGATAACACCCGCCTCCTGATCGCCAAAGGTCACCCACACCATGTCCCCGCTGGGAACGCTCACGGCGCGCCGGCCAGCCGTCGTGCTGACATAGCCCTCCAGGTCGTGCTCATCCACATAGTAGGCCCCGGGAACAATCCCACGAAACTCAAAGGCGCCGTTCTCGTCCGTCACCGCCGTCTCGACCACAGTCTCGCCGTCGTCCGCCACCAAGTCCACCGAGACGCCTTCAATCCGGGCCTCGTGCTCGCCCGTCTCGCCGTCGCCATCCGCGTCGTTAAAGACAAAGCCCGCCACATTCACAATCTTCGCAATCAGCAACGTCCCGGCCGCCGACCCCTCCCAATTCGCGTCCACCACCGTCGCCGCCACCGCGTACGAACCCTCCTCCGCAGGCGCGCCTTGGCCCCCGCCATACGAAACTTGTACCGTCAACCCGGCGGGAACCGTCGTCACAGACACGCTCTTGGCCGTTCCATCCCATGCCTGACTCAGACCCACCAGCGTGACCCCTGCTGATCCCTTGGCGATGGTCAGTGTCCCCGCCGCCGTGCCTTCCCAATTCGGATCCACCACCGTGGCCGCCACCGCGTAAGAACCCGCTAACACCGGAGCCGCCGGCTGCCCATCATACGTCACCAGCAAACCCAAGCCGCCCGGCGTCGTCGTCACCCCAATCGGCTTCGCACCCCCGTCGTATACCTGTGCCAGACCCGACAGCGCCACCTCCGCAAGCCCCCTGGCCACCTCGATGGTCTGCTCGACCGGCGGCGCCGGCAGCCATAGCGCATCCCCACCCTGCACCGCACGCACCACAATCGTCCCCGCCCCTGTCGTCCGCAGCTCGTTCCCCTCCAGTGCCCCAGGCCCCGAAACCACCTCGAAGCCCACCGGTAACCCGCTGCTCGCACTCGCCTCGCACTCCACCGGCACACCCCCATACCGCTGACCCCCTATCGCCGTAAACGTGATCGCCTGCGCCCGCCGGTTCACCGTCACCAGGCACCCCCGGCTCTCAGCTACCCCCAACTCGTTGCTCACCCGCACCCAGTACCCCCGGCTCTCCAACAACGGCTCCGTCACCCACGCCGCCTGCCCGCTGCCCACCGGCCGCCCCGTCTCCCCCACCGCCCCCTCAAACCACTCGTACACCATGGGCTCCGTCCCCGTCGCCTCCACCCCCAACACCGCCCCCTCCCCAGCCCAGATCACCTGGTCCGCAGGCTCCCCAGTGATCGCCGGCGGAAATCCTCGCGCCACCTTGAACGACGCCATCGCCGATAACATCGCCGGAAATTGCGGCGGCGATAGCAGATCCCCACCAGTCACCACCGCAAATACCCCCGACCGCCCGTGCAAATAGCCCCCGGCCCGCGCCGCCTCAAACGTCTCTCCGCCCCCAGCCTCCCACACCCGAACCTCCACCTGCGCCACCGCCCCCTCCGGAACCATCACCAAATACAAAATGTCCCCGTAGAAAAATCCATTCCCGCTAAACTCCACAGGCACCGCCACCGCCTCCATCCCCTCCACCGTCACCCCGGCATACAACTGCGCCATATACCCAGGCCCCAACGGCGTCTGCCCATCCTCCCCGTACACCGGCACCGAGAAAAATCCAGGCTGCCGGTTCGCAAAATACACCGTCCCATAGTGCTCGTTCACTATCTCCAACGTCTGCTCCACAGGCGCCGCCGCCGCCCAGTTCTCGTTCCCACCCTGGCTCGCTCGCACCACGATCGATCCCCCACCCCGGATCTCCACCTGCCCATCCCGCAACACCCCGGCGCCCCGCACCACTTCGAAACTCACCGCCAACCCGCTGCTCGCACTCGCCGTCAACGCCACCGGCCCATCCCCGTACCGCGCGCTCCCCAGCGGCTCGAACGTCACCACCTGCGGCGCCTTCTCGATCGTCAGTGCCCCCGCCGCCGATCCCTCCCAGTTCGCCTCCACCACCGTCGCCGCCACCGCGTACGACCCCGCATTCACCGGCAACTCCGTGCCCCCGCCATATGCCACCTCGACCGTCAACCCCGACGGCACCGTCGCCACCGTCACGCTCTTGCCCGTCCCATCATAAACCTGGGTCAACCCGCTCAGCACCACCGTCGCCAAACCCTTGCTCACCTCCACTGTCTGCTCCACCGCGGCCGCAGGTTCCCAGTTCGCGTCCCCAGGCTGCGCCGCCTGCACGACCACAAAACCCACCCCGGTCAGCCGCAATCCCGATCCCTCGATCACACCGGGACCGCCCAGAACTGCCAGCGCGACCGGCAATCCGCTCGTTGCGCTCGCACTCAAAGGCAACGGCACGTCGCTGTATCGTACAGACCCGATTGCGCCAAAGGCGATGCTCTGAAGCCCCCTGGCCACCTCGATGGTCTGCTCGACCGGCGGCGCCGGCAGCCATAGCGCATCCCCACCCTGCACCGCACGCACCACAATCGTCCCCGCCCCTGTCGTCCGCAGCTGGTTCCCCTCCAGTGCCCCAGGCCCCGAAACCACCTCGAAGCCCACCGGTAACCCGCTGCTCGCACTCGCCTCGCACTCCACCGGCGCACCCCCATACCGCTGACCCCCTATCGCCGTAAACGTGATCGCCTGCGCCCGCCGGTTCACCGTCACCAGACACCCCCGGCTCTCCGCTACCCCCAACTCGTTGCTCACCCGCACCCAGTACCCCCGGCTCTCCAACAACGGCTCCGTCACCCACGCCGCCT
>Ga0209096_1000914_pt1 | contig 35427 bp, 27 predicted proteins | sample AD_UKC034_MetaG_FD_184407 | JGI IMG/M metagenome (GOLD analysis project Ga0209096, IMG submission 184407) | Active sludge microbial communities of municipal wastewater-treating anaerobic digesters from USA - AD_UKC034_MetaG (SPAdes) (version 2) | ecosystem: Engineered > Bioreactor > Anaerobic >...
ACCGAGGCAAAGGTGATCCAGAGGATCTGGTTGACGAAGATCACAGCCATGAAGGCCAGGAGCACGACCCAGCGGTAGGAGTAGGAGCGGATGGGGGTGGGGGACATGGGGGATGGTGAATGGTGAATGGTGAACGGTGAACGGTGAACGGTGAACGGTGAACGGTAAACGGTAAACGGTAAACGGTAAACGGTGAACGGTTGGTGGGGAATGGGCGGGTTGATGGATTGAGGAATCCCAGGCCCTGAGGGGCCTTTGTATTGTCAGCCGGTGCTTTCCAGCCACCGGAATCCGAGGCCCTTCAAACAGCTTCTCAACGTCGATAGGCCTCGCCGTTCTTCGGCGCTGACCAGCGTATCGATGGCCCCGGCGTGGGGCGACAACTGCCCCCACGCCGGGATACCGTTTACCGCTTACCGATCACCGATCACCGATCACTGCCCATACGCGCGCAGCAGCTCCAGCAGCAGCCGTGCGCCGAAGCCGCTGGCCCCGCGCACTGCGAAGGCGCTGTTCTCTTCCTGCCACGAGACGCTGGCGATGTCCAGGTGCGCCCATGGCTGCTCGCCGGCGAACTCTTTCAGGAAAAGCGCTGCGGTGATCGATCCGCCCAGCCGGCCGCCCGTGTGCTTCATGTCGGCCGCGTCGGTGTCCAACAGCTTGCGGTAGGGCTTCCAGAGCGGCATGGGCCAGACCGACTCGCCGGTCAGCTCACTGGCCGCGGTCAGCCGGCCGCGCAGGGTCTCGTCGTCGCAGAACAGCCCAGCCAGATCCGACCCCAGCGCGATGCCGATCGCGCCGGTCAGGGTGGCGATGTCCACCATGGCATCGGGCTGGTAGCGCGCCGCATAGCACATGGCGTCGGCCAACACCTGGCGGCCCTCGGCGTCGGTGCTGATGATCTCCACCGTCTTGCCGTTCATGGCCGTCACCACGTCGCTGGGCTTGATCGCGTCGCCGCCCGGCATGTTCTCGCTGGCCGCGATCAGCCCCACGGCATGCACCGGCAGGTTGAGGCTGGCGGCCGCCACCAGGGCGGCCGCGGTGGCCGCGCCGCCGCCCATGTCGCCCTTCATCTTCCACATGTTCTCAGCCGGCTTGATGCTGATGCCGCCGGTGTCGAAGGTGATGGCCTTGCCCACCAGCGCCACGGTGGACAGGCTGGCGGGATCCACGCCCTGGGGAATGTGCTCCAGGATGATGAACTGCGCCTCTTCGTCGCTGCCGCGGGAAATGCCCAGCAGGGAGCCCATGCCCAGCTCGGCCATTTCGCCCTCGCCCAGCACCTGCGCTTTCAGCCCGACGGCCTCGGCCCGCTGCACCACGCGCCGCGCCATCTCGCTGGGGGTCAGGTAGTTGGGCGGCTCATTGATCAGATCGCGCGCCCAGTTGGCGGCCTCGCCCACCACCTGGCCGGCGGCCACCCCCTGCTGCACCGCGGCCAGCTTGCCGGCGTCGGCCTCCAGCACCACCACCTCAGCCAGCTCCGGCTTGCCGTTGTCCCCCTCTGCGCGCTTGTAGCCGCGGTAGCGGTAGTTGCCCAGTAGCGTGCCCTCGACCAGAGCCGCGGCCGCGGCCGCGGGGTCCAGACCGCCCGCGCCCGCGCCGTGGACGACGGTGGCCAGGCGGGTTACACCCAGCTCACGCGCCTTCTTGGCGGCCGCGGCCGCGGCCTTGCGCGCCTGAGCCACGCCGAAATCAGCCTGTTTGCCCAGGCCGGCGATCAGCACCCGCGGCGCGGGCAGCGCGCCGTTGCTGTAGAGCACCTGGGTCTCGCCCAGCTTGCCCTTGACATCGCCGGCGGCGATGACCTGCGTGACCAGGCCGTGGAGCGCCTGATCCACCGCCTTCAGCGCGCCGCCCGGCTCAGCGACGCCCTCGAACAGATTGACAACCAACAGATCGGCCGCCTCGTCCTGCACGGAGCCTTGTTTGACGTGAAATTGCATGGTTTTACCTTTCGTTGTGGGCTGGAGATTTGTATTGCGAGTGGCGGATGACTCGGATCATTCGCCAAGAAAAAGTAATGCGTAATGCGTAACCGGAAGCGCGGACGGCGGCTGCGGTGCGTGTGACGCGTCGTTCGTGCTGGAACGCAGCGGTGCGTAATGCGTAATGCGTAACCGGAAGCGCGGACGGCGGCTGCGGTGCATGCGGCGCGTCGTTCGTGCTGGAACTCAGCGGTGCGTAATGCGTAACCGTAACCGGAAGCGCGGACGGTGGCTGTGACGGACAGGGCGTTCTTCTCATGCTCACACCCATTGCACATCTCCATCCGGTTACGCATTACGCATTACGCATTACGGGCTACTCAGACCGCCTGCTGAAAACCCGCCAAACACAACGCTATCCCGCCCTGCCGCCCGCACATGCGCCAACGCCTGGTGCAGGAGGGCCTGGTTGGCCGGGACGTTGAACCACTGCGACGCGCCGGAGGGGTGCGGCAGCGGGATGACCTGGCAGCGGGGCGGCAGATGCTGCTGCGCCCAGGGTGTGAACTGCTGGTCGTCGGTCGGACGGACGAAGGCGCGGCCGATGATCTCCACCAGCCGCGCGCCGTTGCCCAGGAAACGCTGGATCGACAGCCCGCCGACGGGAATGACCACCTGCGGCTGCACCAGGGCCAGCTCCTGTTCCAGCCAGGGCCGGCACAGGGCCTGCTCCTCCTTGCCGGGCACCCGGTCGCCGCGGCCGGCCGGGTGCGGGCCAGGATAGCACTTGGTGATGGCGGTCATGTAGTTGGCGGCGCGGAACGCTTCCTCGGCCCAGCCGGCCTCGGCCAGCCAGCGGAAGAGCCGCTTGCCGGCCGGCCCGCTGAAGGGGCGGTGGGTGCGTTCTTGCTCCATCCGCCCCGGCGCCTGGCCGACGATCATCAGCCGCGCGCCGGCCGGCCCGGAGAAGATCGGCGGCGAGACGATAAAATGGCCCGCCTCGGCGCAGAGACGGCAGGCGCTGAGCTCGCGATGCAGCGCTGGGAGCGTGTCGAACATGGCCGGGATTATACCACGGCACGACCAGAGGGGGTAACGGGCGGGGGTGACTTGTGAGAAAACGAGGGGCGTGCTAGAATGGCCACGCAGGACCAGTGCGAGAAACAGGAGGTTCTTATGAGATGGCAACAAGCACGGGAACAGTTCCCGTCTCAGTGGCTCTTGATAGAAGCGATCAAGGCGCATACCGAAGGAAGGCAACGAGTTGTTGAGGACCTGGCAGTGGTCAACTCGTTTCCAGACTCACGCTCCGCGTTGCGATGCTACGTCAATTTCCATGAGCAAGCCCCAGAACGTGAGTTCTACGTTGTGCATACGGATCGCGAGCTTCTCGACATTCTTCAGCGAAACTGGTCAGGCGTCAGAGGTCGTTGATGAAAATTAGAGTGGAAGATGGCTTGGCGTTCGTCTCAGCGATCATACGATACCGTGATCAGTCCATCGAGTTGGACAACATGCTACTCGATACAGGCTCAGTCGGAACCATGCTTGCCATCGACCAGATCGAGGCGCTAAATTTGTCGGCAGAGCCAGGCGACATGATCTATCGAGTCGTGGGGATTGGTGGCGCAGAGTACGTGTTCTCCAAGAGCGTAGATTCGCTATCTGTAGGACATCTGCAGGTGAGCAGTTTCACGGTGGAGTTCGGGGCGATGCGATATGGCTTCGCTCTGGATGGCATCGTGGGCCTGGACTTCCTCTTGGAAACGGGCGCTGTGATCGATCTGACGCAGTTGGAAATGTATCAAGGAATAAGTGCATGACAGAACTCGTCGGTATTGACGCCTTCAGCGATGTGCAGCGGCTGATCGTGGTGGCCGCGCACCCGGACGATCTGGAGACGCTGTGCGGCGGCACGGTGTCGCTGTTGACCCAGCGCGGCGTTCAGGTCTTCTCGGTCAACTGCACCCTGGGCGACATCGGCACGCAGGACGCGGCCGCGACGCGGCCCGCCCTGGCCACCACCCGTCTGTTGGAAACCGAGGAAGCCGCGGCCATCCTCGGCATCGAGCAGGTGGCCAGCCTGGGTCGCCACGACGGCGAGCTGGTGGCCGACCTGGAGCTGCGGGCCCAGATCGCCCGCCTCTACCGCATCACCCAGGCCGACACGCTCATCACCTTCGACCCCTTCTGGGCCGGCCAGATTCACCCTGACCACCGCGCGGCCGGCCAGGCTGCCCTCGACGCCTACATGCCTTCCAAGATGCCGCTCTACCGGCCGGAACACCTGCGCGAGCCGGGCGCGGGCTTGGGCTGTTTGCAGCGGGTCTTCCTCTTCTCCACCGACCGCGAGCCGGACGTGTTTGTCGACGTGGGCAGCGTCTACGAGACCAAGCTGGCAGCCTGTCTGGCCCACCGCAGCCAGTTTCCCCAGGGTATGAAAAGCCTTGATTGGCTGCAAGGCATGGACGAAGAGCACGGCAAGGTCATCGGCGCGGCGCGGGCCGAGGTGTTTCGACGCATGACGGTTTGGTGATCAACGAATAAGCGTTGGCAGTCTTATCGAACCGAACACAGGAGACGTGATGCCATCCGATCTTTTATTCCCCGACGCCATCGTCGTCGATGGCCACTGTGACACGCTGGGCGATGTGCTGGAGGGCAAGCGCACGCTGGCCCAACACTCGACGCAGGGCCACGTCGATCTGCCGCGGCTGCGCGCCGGCGGCGTGACGGCCCAGATCTTCGCCTGCTTCGTGCCGATCCACCAATATCATCGCGGCGCGACCCGCTATGCCATGCACATGGTCGACGTGTTGCACCAGGCCCTGGACGCGTACCCGGATCAATTGTTGCTGGCCGCCGGCGCGGCCGACATCCGCCGCGCCCAGGCCGAGGGCAAGGTGGCGGCCATCCTGGGCCTGGAGGGCGCCGAGCCGCTGAGCGACAGCCTGGCCCTCCTGCGCAGCTTCTATCGCTTGGGCGTGCGCGTGCTGGGGCTGACCTGGAATTTCCGCAACGAGGTGGCCGATGGGGTGATGCAAGGCGCCAATGCGCTCGGTTTGAGCCCCTTTGGCCTCCAGGTCGTCGAGGAGTGCAACCGCCTGGGCGTGCTCATCGACGTGTCGCACCTGGCCCCGGCCGGGCTGGAGGATGTGCTGCGCGTCAGCCGCCAGCCGGTCATCGCCTCGCACAGCAACGCCCGCGCCCTGTGCGACCATCCGCGCAACCTGACAGACGCTCAAATCGAGGCCATCGCGGCCCGCGGCGGTCTGGTGGGCGTCACCTTCGTCGATTCCTTCCTGCATAAACCGGCCGCTGAGGCCACCATCGAGCATGTGCTGGATCACGTGGATCACCTGCTGCGCGTCGCCGGCCCGCAGCAGGTCATGGTCGGCTCTGACTTCGACGGCGCTGACATGCCCCAGGGCCTGGAGGACGCGACCCATTATCCCGCCCTCGCCGCCGGCATGGCCGTCCGCGGCCACAGCGAAGCTGTGATCCGCGGCGTGCTGGGCCTGAACTTCCTGCGGGTGTTTGAGCAGGTCGTCGGATGAGATGAAACTCCTCTCCTTTCAAGCCAAACGCTTCTGGTGGCGCAGCTTTTCCAAGACTCTGGAATCCGTGGACGATGTCGCGGTGGAGCAGGAGGTGTTCGACGCGGTGGTGGCCTTCTACCAGGTGGAGGCAGCCGACGCCGCCCAGCGCGCCAGCGTCTTTCGCCAGACGTTGAAACACCTCAAGTGGCTGGCCAACAAGCGGGAGCTGCGCACCATCGTGCTGCACTCCTTCACCCACCTGGGCGGCGAGAACGCAGAGCCAGACTTTGCCCACCATCTGATCGAAGAGCTGGCCGCGCGGCTGCGCGAAACTGGCTACCAAGTGTGGATTACCCCCTTTGGCTATTTCAACGAATGGGATCTCAGCGTCTACGGCGAGAGCCTGGCCAAGGTGTGGAAACAGATCTAGAAGGAGCGAACCGTGTCCCAACAACCTCTCACCTATTGTCACACCCACCGGGAGCGCTATCTCCAGGAGCTGTTCGACTTCCTGCGCATCCCCAGCATCAGCACGCTGCCCGAAGCGGCGCCCGACATGCAGCGCGCGGCCCAATGGCTGGCCGAGGCCATGGCCCGTATCGGCCTGGACCAGGTGGCCGTCATGCCCACGGCCGGCCATCCGCTGGTCTACGGCCAGTGGCTGGACGCCGGTCCCCAGGCGCCCACGCTCCTGTTCTATGGCCACTACGACGTGCAGCCGGTGGATCCGCTGGACGAATGGCTCTCCCCGCCTTTCGAGCCGACGGTGCGCAACAACCAGATCTTCTGCCGCGGCGCCAGCGACGACAAGGGCCAGGTCTACCTGGTGCTGGCGGCCATCGACAGCTATCTGCGCACCGAGGGCCGGCTTCCCATCAATCTGAAGGTGATCATCGAAGGGGAGGAGGAGATCTCCAGCCCCAACCTGACCCCTTGGGTCGAAGAACACCGGGAGATGCTGGCCTGCGATGCGGTGCTGATCTGCGACACGGGCATTCTGGCCGAAAACATGCCGCTGATCAACCACGGCACGCGCGGCCTGACCTACATGGAGGTCGAGGTGCAAGGCCCGGCTACCGACCTGCACTCCGGCGGCTTCGGCGGTGTGGTGGACAACCCCTTCAACGTGTTGGTGCGCATCCTGGCGCAGTTGCAGGACGGCGAGACGCGGCGGGTGTTGATCCCCGGCTTCTACGACCAGGTCGCGCCGCCCGACGCGCTGGAAGAACGCCTGCTGGCCCAGGCGCCCATCTCCGACCAGGTGATCCAGGGGTTGACGGGCGCGCCCGCCGCGGCTGGCGAGGCAGGCTACACCGCGGCCGAGCGGGTGACGGTGCGCCCCACGCTGGACATCCACGGCATGCCGGGCGGCTTCACCGGCGAGGGCAAGAAGACCGTCATCCCCGCCCGTGCGTCGGCCAAGGTCAGCATGCGCCTGGTGCCCAACCAGGACCCGGCCGAGATCGCAACGCTCTTCGAACGCCGCGTCCGGTCATTGGCGCCCTCGTCCGTCAAGGTGACGGTGCGCACGCTGGGGCTGGCCCGCTGGTCGCTGGTCGATCTGAACGAGCCGGCCATCCAGGCGGCGGCGCGCGCCTATGAAACCAGCTTCGGAACGGCGCCCCTTTTCATGCGCGGCGGCGGCACCCTCCCCATCGTGGCCGATTTTCAGGATATCCTGAAAGCTCCCGTGGTGATGATGGGCTTTGGCCTGCCCAACGACAACGCCCATGCGCCCAACGAGAAGCTGTCGCTGACCCTCTTCCAGCGCGGCATCGAGACGGTGATCCACTACTTCACGCTGCTGCCGCAGGCAATGAAAGCGGGCTGAACCCAGGGCTTCGACAAACGTCGCTTCTCTGTCAGGGCTGGCGGTCCTTGCAAGGATCGCCAGCCCTGACGCGTTACTGCTGCGTATACGCCTCGATTTGAGCGCGCAGGCGCGCCTCTTGCGCTTGCAGCTCGGGGGTGAGCTCCGCGCCGAAATCCTCTGCCTCGAACACCGGGCGGATTTCCACGTCGCCTCCTTCTGCGTCATCGGGGTTCGGCATTCGCTTCACCCACTCGATGGCCTCTGCCATCGAACTGACCTGCCACAGCCAGAAGCCCGCGATCAGCTCCTCGGTCGCGGGGAAGGGTCCGTCGATCACAGCGGTCTCGCGGCCCGAAAAGCGCACCCGCACGCCCCGTGCGCTGGGATGCAGCCCCTCGCCGGCCAGCATGACGCCAGCCTTGACCAGCTCCTCGTTGTACATGCCCATCTCGGTGAGCATCCGCTCGCTGGGCATGACGCCCGCCTCTGACTCTTCATTCGCCTTGATCATCACCATGACTCGCATCGTCGTGTCTCCTTCGATTCGTTACGCATGCCTGTTCGGCCCAAGGCAGCAAGTATCTCAACACAGCACCATCGAGTCAAACGATTCTGCGGCGCAAATCCCACCCAAGCATCGCCTTAAATTTCCCTTGGCCACACGCAGCCGCCCAGCCGACCGTTCCCCGCCGCTGGCCTCGCCGGAATCAGAGGTTGAAACCATCTGTCTGAAAGCACGAAGCGGCCTCAGCCGCTGCTTCCAGGTCCCAGGCCCTGAGGGGCCTTTGTACTGTCAGCCGGTGGGTTTTCCAACCACCGGTCCGGGCTCCCAGGCCCTGAGGGGCCTTTGTACTGTCAGCCGGTGGGTTTTCCAACCACCAGTCCGGGCTCCCAGGCCCTGAGGGGCCTTTGTACTGTCAGCCGGTGGGTTTTCCAACCACCGGTCCGGGCTCCCAGGCCCTGAGGGGCCTTTGTACTGTCAGCCGGTGGGTTTTCCAACCACCGGTCCGGGCTCCCAGGCCCTGAGGGGCCTTTGTACTGTCAGCCGGTGGGTTTTCCAACCACCGGTCCGGGCCTTCGTGCTGTCAGCCGGTGCTTTCTAACCACCGGTCCGGGCCTCCAACGCCTGGATGCGCGCTATCTGGCGTAGATTCCAAGCGTCATCGCTGTAGGGGGTGTCGAACCACGCCTCCAGGATCTCGCGGACGATGGGGATCGGCGTGGCGCGCAGGCTGAGGGCCAGCACGTTGGCATGGTTCCAGACGCGCGCACCCCTGGCCGTCTCCGCGTCGTGACAGAGCGCGGCGCGCACCCCGGCCACCTTGTTGGCAGCCAAACTGGCGCCGGTGCCGGTCCAGCACATCACCACCCCCTCGTCAGCCCGGCCATCGGCCACGCGCGCGGCCGCCTCCACCGTCACCAGCGGCCAGTCGTTGGCATCGCTGGCCCCCTCGCCCGCGCGCGGCCCAAAATACTCCACCTGATGCCCGCGCTTCTCGATCTCTTCGATCACCGCGTCCACCAAGGGGCTATGTTCATCGCTGGATACTGTGATTTTCATCATCTGCTCCCTGGCATGCCACCATCGAATCGAAGGTATGGCCAACAAAGTCGGACGGAACGCCCGCGACGCCGCGCCCGTCGCGCCTCACGCCTCATAGCTCGACAGCGCCGTGATCACAATCCCCCCGCGCGCCTTCTGCACCAGCGTCACCGTGCAGCGCTGCGGCTGGATCGTGGCCACCACCTTATCCCGAATATCCACCGCCAACTGCTCGCAGAACACCCCCCGGTCGCGAAAATGCCACAGATAGAGCTTGAGGCTCTTGCTCTCGATGCACAGCGGCCCAGGGGTGTACTCGATGCTGACGGTGTAGTAATCGGGCTGGCCGGTGACCGGACAGAGCGCGGTCAGCTCGTCCGAGCTCATAACGACGCTGTCCAGCCCGGCCGGCGCGGGAAAGGTATCCAACTCGTCGATGGGCGCCGTCGAACGCACGCCCAGGTATTTCAGTTCCATCGTCACTCCAGACAGTTGATCACCAGGCCGGCCGGCAGCTTGGGATAGAAATAGGTCGCTTTGGGGGGCATCACCTCCCCGGCGTCGGACACAGCCTGAAGCTGCGCCAGCGGGGTGGGATTGACCAGGAAGGCGACCTGGTAGCGGCCAGCGCGCACCCCCTCGCGGGCCTCATCCGCGTCGGGGGTGAACGCCACGAATCGCTTCAGTTCGCTGGGGTCAGGGTCGATCTCCAGCAACGGCCCCAGCGCCAGGCTTTGCAGCGCGGCCACATCCACAGCCGCCACGGTCGGCGGATAGTCCACATGCAGCCGGGCGCGCGTGGCCGGATCGTCGCGCATCTCCAGCAGATAGCCCTCCGGCTGATCGGGCAGAAGCAGGATAAAGGCCGTGCCGGAACCACGTCCAGAAGTTGGACTGCTTCGGAAGAAGTCCAACTTCGTCGCCGCATCCAGCTTCCTCACTTCAAAATGCTCAGCCAGGCCGGCCAGCAGGCGCTCCGCGTCGAAGTCCGGCAGGTCGTGGATGCAGCGGTGGGTGGGCAGGATGGCCAGACCCGGGTCCTCCATGCGGGCGGCGTAGACCCAGGCGGCGTCGAAGGGCTGCGGCGCGGCCGGCGCGGCCGGCGGCGTGGCCGCGTAGTTGGGCACCCCCTGCCAACTGTGCAGCGGCGCCGGCGCTGGGGCCGCCGGCAGGCCGCCGCCCCGCCGCCAGCGCTGATAGCTCAGCGCGGTCTCGTAGCGATGATGCCCGTCGGCCAGGTAGAAGGTCTTGGACTCCAGCGCGGCTGCCAGGCTGGCCAGGCCGGCCGGGTCGGTCACCGCCCACAGCTCGTGCTCCACGCCATCCTCGTCGCGGTAATGCGCGTCAGCGGCGCGCACCCCGGCGACGGCCTCCGCCGGCGCCAGCGCAGCGCCGGCCGGATCGGAATAGAGCAGAAAGATCGGGCTGCCCTGTGCCCCGGTCGCGATGGTCAACGCCAGACGATCGGCCTTGGCGGCCGGAAAGGTGCGTTCGTGGGGCAAAATGCCCTCGCCCCAGGGCGCCAGACGCAGGCGAAAGATCAGGCCGCTGCGCGTGGCAGTCTGACCATCGGGCAGGGTGTAGCGCTGGCGCAGCAGGTAGATGGCCGGCGCGCTTTCCTGGCGCAGAACGCCGCTTTCGCGCCACGCGGCCAGTGTAGCCGCGGCGCGCGTGTAGCGGTTGTGCGCATCGTCGTCGCCAGGCTGATCGGCCGCCAGTTCCAGCCGCACCACATTGTGCCGGTGACGGGCATAAAAAGCGGCCTGTCCGGCCGGGCTGATCACGTCGTAGGGCGGGGTCAGCAGCTCATCCAGGCTGGCCGCGCCGGCGGCCGTCAGGTCGTAGCGCCAGCCACGCAGCGGTTGAATACGGGACATAGTTTGTCTCAGCTACTCTCTTCGTCGTCGTCCCCCTGGCTTTCCAGGCCGATCCAGGAGGCGCGCTGCTCGTCGTCCAGGCCATATTTCGCCATCAACTGGCGAAAATCGCTGCGCTTGAACAGCTTGATGTTGATCTCTGGGTAATGCTCCAACAGCCAGCGGATCTTGCGATTCTTGCGGCGCACCTGACGCGGCTTGATGGTGGTGATCTCCACGTACAGATCCTGGTCGGGCAGGTAGAAGTCCGGGGTGAAAGCCACGATGGGCTGCCCGGCCTTGTCCTCGCGCAGGACGAAGGTGCGCGGCTCATACTCCCAGCACAGCCCGTAGAAGTCCAACAGGCGCGCGAACTCCGCCTCGGCCGCGTGGGCGAAGGCCGGCGCGGGCGGCGGGGCAGGGGGCAGGGTCGGCTGGTCAGGGCTGTTCACGGCGCTGAGATTATAGCACAGCAGCGTGCGCCTTCCAACTCGTTTGGCTGCCCTTGGGCGCTATGGTACAATCTGCGGCAGCCACCCGATCAGAACCGCTGAATCGATCCCACACAGGACGCCGCCAGAGGTGCCATTGATGACCAATCTGCCGCGAGAACTGACCGCCGACCAACTGCGCCGCGCATGTGCGCCCGGCGATCTGAACTTCCACTCCACCGACGAGCTGGAGCAACTGAACGAAATCATAGGCCAGGAGCGGGCCACCCGCGCGATCGAATTTGGCCTTGACATCCCCTCCTACGGCTACAACATCTATGCGCTGGGCCCTGCCGGCGCCGGCAAGACCACCACCATCGCCAAATATCTGGAGCGCCAGGCCGCGGGCCGGCCAGTGCCCAACGACTGGGGCTATGTCAACAACTTCGAGCGGCCCGATGAGCCGCTGGCGCTGCGGCTGCCGGCCGGCGGCGGCCGCGCGCTGCGCGACCGTTTCGACGCGCTGCTCAAAGCGTTGGAGGAACAGCTCCCCAAGGCTTTCGAGAGCGAAAACTATGAGCAACACCGCAAAGAGCTGGTCAAAGACCTGGAGCAACGGCGTCAAAACGTCAGCCAGAACATGGAGGCCTTCGCCCGGGTGCGCGGTTTCGCCATCGTCCAGACGCCCATGGGCCTGCTCTTTTCCCCGCTGATCGACGGCAAGACCATCACCGGCGAGCAGTTTCAGCAGTTGCCCATCGAACAGCAGCAGGCCTATGAGGCCAAGGAGCCGGAGCTGCGGCAGGAGATGGAAAAGACGCTGCGCGAGCTGAAGGCCCTGGGCGAGGAGGCCGCCAACCTGCTGCAGAATCTCGACCGCGAGATCGCCGCGGCCACCGTGGGACCTGGCTTCGACCAACTGCAAGGCGACTACGCCGCATGGGCTGAGGTGGTCGAGTATCTGGGCACCGTGCGCCAGCACATCACGCAGAACGTCGAAAGCTACAAATCCCCCGCCTCCGACAACGAAGAGGAGCCGGCCGACCCTGCCCGCTGGCTGCTTGGCCCGAAAGAATCGCTGTTCGAGCACTATCGCATCAACGTGGTAGTGGACCACGACGGCGAAACGGGCGCGCCGGTGGTGGTCGAAACCAACCCCACCTACTACAACCTGATCGGTCGCATCGAGCAGGAGGCGCAGTTCGGCACCCTGGTCACCGACTACAGCCTGATCAAGGGAGGCTCGCTGCTGCGGGCCAACGGCGGCTACCTGGTGGTGGATGCCCGCGCCTTGGTGCGCCAGCCCCTGGCCTTCGAGGCGCTCAAGCGCTCGTTGCGCCATCAGCAGGTCAAGATCGAAGAGCTGGGCGCTCAGTTCAGCATGATCGCCACCACCAGCCTCAGCCCGGAGCCGATCCCGCTGGAGGTCAAGGTGATCCTGATCGGCGATCCCTACACCTATTACCTGCTCTACGCCTACGACGACGAATTTCAGAAGCTGTTCAAGGTGCGGGCCGATTTCACCAGCCAGATGGAGTGGACGGCCGAGAACATGGTCAAGGTGGCCCGCTTCATCCGCACCCGCTGCGCCGAGGAGAATCTGCCCCCCTTCGACGCCAGCGGCGTCGCCAAGGTGATCGAGTACAGCGGCCGGCTGGTGGAGGATCAACGCAAGCTGACCACCCGCTTCGCCCATGTGGCAGACATTGTGCGCGAGGGGGCCTACTGGGCGCAGGCGGCCGCCCGGCCGGCCGCGGCCCGTTTCGTGACCGGCCAGGATGTACAGCGGGCCATCGACGAGCGCCGCTATCGCTCCAGCCTGGTGGAGGAGCGGGTGCGCGAGGCCATCGTCAACGACACGGTGATCATCGACGTGACTGGGGCAGTCATCGGCCAGGTCAACGGGCTGGCTGTGCTGGCCCTGGGCGACACCATGTTTGGCAAGCCCTCGCGCATCACCGCCAAGACCTTCCTCGGCCAATCTGGCGTGATCAACATCGAACGCGAGGCCAAACTGAGCGGCAAGGTGCATGACAAGGGCATGTTGATCATCAGCGGCTACCTGGGCGGCCAATACGCCCAGGACAAGCCGCTCAGCCTGACCGCCACCATCACCTTCGAGCAGAACTACGACGGCGTGGAGGGAGACAGCGCCAGCAGCACCGAGGTTTACGCCCTGTTGTCGGCGCTGGCCCGTCTGCCCATCAAGCAGGGCATTGCGGTGACCGGCTCGGTCAACCAGCACGGCGAGATCCAGGCCATCGGCGGCGCCACGGCCAAGATCGAGGGCTTTTTCGATGTCTGCCGGGAAAAAGGGCTGACCGGCGAGCAAGGGGTGATCATTCCGGCCGCCAACGTCGCCACCTTGATGCTGCGCGAGGATGTGGTCGAGGCCGTGGCCGCGGGCCAGTTCCACATCTACCCGGTCAGCGCCATCGACGAGGGCATCGCCATCCTGACCGGCGTGCCGGCCGGCCAGCGCGATGCCGATGGCCGCTTTGCCCAGGGCACGGTCAACCGCCGGGTGGACGACGCGCTGCGCGAGCTGGCCCTGCGCCTCAAGAACTTCGGCAAGCCGCCGGCCAAGAAAGATGATGCCCGCGCCGGCAATGACGAGGAGAACAACGAGGGCGACGGCGCACCCGAGCCGCCGCGCGAGCCGCCGCTGCCCGGCGAAGGGCCGGAAGGCCCCGCTGACGAGCCTGGCCTGCCGGGCGATGAACCGGCCGCGCCCGGCGATGAGCCGGAGCAGTCGGACGACGGTCCCAGGCCAGGACCCGCGCCTGATCTGCCTGACGACGACGCGGCGCCATGAACGTCGCCCTGCTCTCGGCCGCAGCGCGCGAGGCGAACCCCTACATCGATTTGCTCTGCGGCGGGCTGGCCAGCGCCGGCGTCGCCGTGACCCTGGTGCAGGAGCCGGGCGAGGATGGCCTGCCCGCGGCCGCCTGGCAGGCGGATCTGCTCCATCTGCACTGGCTGGAGCTGTGGGGACGGCCAGAGTACAGCAGTCTGGCCGGGCTGGGACGCTGGGGGCTGCCCGGGCGGGGAATGCGGCGCTGGCTGGAGCCGGCCCTGAACAGCGCGCCGGCCTTTGCCCGCCGCCGCCGCCGCTTTCTGGAACGCTTTTTCGCCGCCCTGGCAGCCTACCAGGCTGGCGGCGGCCGGCTGGTCTACACCGTGCACAACCTGGCGCAGCACGAGGGGGAGGGCGGCGAGGTCGAGGGGGCGGCGTTGCAGCGGCTGTTGGCCAGGGCCGACGGGCTGCACGTGCATGCGGGCTACATGGCCGCGGAGGTGCAGCGGCTGTGGGAGCGTGGCTCGGTCGGAGACCGGCCACAGCAGCATGATTTGAGTGGCGGCTCGGTCGGAGACCGGCCACAGCAGCATGATTTGAGTGGCGGCTCGGTCGGAGACCGGCCACAGCAGCATGATTTGAGTGGCGGCTCGGTCGGAGACCGGCCACAGCAGGCTGATCTGAACAGCTCTGGCCGGTCTCCGACCGAGCCAGCCCCCCTGGCCACGACCAACAACTCCAACAGCTCTGGCCGGTCTCCGACCGAGCCAGCCCCCTTGATCGCGGTCATCCCCCACGGCCACTACATCGACGCCTATCCCAACACCGTCTCCCGCGCCGACGCCCGCCGCACGCTTCACCTGCCCGGCCCCCAGTCGCCATCGACCGTCTTCCTCTTCCTCGGTTTGATCCGCCCCTACAAAGGTTTGGAAGAGCTGTTGCCCGCCTTTCACAGCCTGCCCGACCCGGACGCGCGGCTGTTGGTGGCCGGCCGGCCGCGGCCAGCCGACTACGCCGCCCGCCTGGCCGCACAGGCCGCCGGCGATGACCGCGTGCTCTGGCACCCTCGATTCGTGCCCAACGACCAGGTGCAGCACTGGATGAACGCGGCCGACGTGGTGGTGTTGCCCTACCGCCAGATCACCACCAGCGGCGCGGCCATGCTGGCCTGGAGCTTCGGCAAGCCGGTGATCGCCCCGGCCCTGCCCGCCTTCGTCGAACCGGTGGCCTCGGCCCCCTTCCTCGGTCTGCTCTACGATCCAGCCGATCCCCGCGCCCTCTCCGAAGCGCTGCGCCAGGCCGGCCAGATCGACTGGCAGTCCCGCCGGGCGGCGATCCTCGCCTGGGCCCGCCAGTTCGACTGGCCCGGCATCGGTCAACAGATGGCCGCGCTCTACCGACAGGCGATGAACGGTCACCGGTGAACGGTCACCGGCCCCTCCCCATCGCCCCTCCCCCAATCTCCCCAGCCATGGACTTCCTCGTCTTCGCCCCCAACCCCTGGCACGACCTGTGGCGCAACCGTCAGCAGATCTTCAGCCGGCTGGCTGCGCGTCACCGCGTGTGCTACGTGGAGCCAGCGCGGGTCAGCCTGGCCGACTGGCGACGGGGCCGCGTGCATTGGGAACAGGTGCGCCGGCCGGCTGTGGTGCAGGAGCGCGCCAATCTGTGGCTCTATCGCATCCCGGCCACCCTGCCAACCCGGGCCACCGGCGACCTCTTCGACCGCGCCAGCGATCGCCTGCTGGCTGCTCATCTGCGTTGGCAGTTGCGGCGTCTCGGTCTGGGGCAGAGCGCCGTTGGCCATGACCCCGTGCTTTGGCTCTATCGACCAACCGGATGGCGCTGGGCTGCGGACAGCTTCCGCCACAGCCTCCTGGTCTACCACATCACCGACGACTACGCCGCGTTCAGCCATCTGAGCGAGGCCCAGCGCGCCGCGCTGCTGCACGCCGAGCGCGCGCTGCTGGCCGCCGCCGATCTGACCATCGTCACCGCGCCGCGGCTGTTGGAGATCAAGGCGCCTGATGCCCGGCGCATCGAGCTGGTTCCCAACGGCGTCGATCTGGCAGCCTTTCAGCAGGCCGCGGCCGCCGCTGCCCCCCGCCGCCCCGGCGCTCCACCCCTTTTGGGCTACAGCGGCCACGTCAGCAACCGGCTGGACCTGGCGTTGCTGACCCAGCTCGCGCTGGCGCGGCCAGACTGGCAACTGGCCTTCGCGGGCAGTCAATGGGACGCCGGCTGTGCGGCCGAGCTGCGCCAGCTCCAGGCGCTGCCCAATGTCCGGTTTCTGGGGCTGTTGCCGGTGGCCGAGGTGCCCGGCTTCATTGCCAACTGCGACGTATGCCTGATTCCCTACCGCGTCAACGACGAAACGCGGGCCATCAGCTCCCTCAAACTGTACGAATATCTGGCCGCGGGCAAGCCGGTGGTCAGCGCCCGCGTGCCGGCGGCCGAGGAGCACGCCGGCCAAGTGCGCCTGGCCGAGGCCACGGTCGGCGCATGGGTGCAACAAATCGAGGAGGCGCTGGCCCAACGGGGCGACGCAGCACAGGCCGCGGCGCGCCAAGCGGTGGCGCAGGCCAACACCTGGGAAGAGCGGGTGGCTCGAATCGAGGCGCTGTTGCTGGCCCTTCAACCCAGCCGCACGGAGTCGACGCTTTAGCCGGACGGAGTCGAGGCTTCAGCCGGACGGAGTCGAGGCTTTAGCCGGACGGAGTCGAGGCTTCAGCCGGGCGGAGTCGACGCTTTAGCCGCACGGAGTCGAGGCTTTAGCCGGACGGAGTCGAGGCTTCAGCCGGGCGGAGTCGAGGCTTTAGCCGGACGGAGTCGAGGCTTTAGCCGGGCGGGGTCGAGGCTTCAGCCGGGCGGAGTCGAGGCTTCAGCCGGACGGAGTCGAGGCTTTAGCCGGGCGGGGTCGAGGCTTCAGCCGGGTCGGCCAGCACGGAGGCCCGATTGCCGGTCGCCTGTGCAACCCCCTTCAAGATCATCGCCCTGGTTTCGACCGGCATCGGCAAACCCTCCAGCGCGTCCAGCGTCACCCAGCGGGCGTCGTCCGCATCGTCCGCGGCCCGCAGCTCCCCGCTAACGTAGCGCGCCAGGTAGTCCAGCACCACGTAGTGATAGCGCAGCCGACCGGCGTCGTCGCGCTGCATGGGCTCGAACACGCCCAGCAGCCCGTCAACCTCGATCTCGATCCCACATTCCTCGCGCACCTCCCTCCGGACGCCATCGACCACGCGCTCGCCCAGATCCAGGACGCCGCCGGGCACGCCCCACAGGCCCTTGGCCGGCTCCCGGCCGCGCTGCACCAGCAGCACCTGGTCGCCGCGCACCACGATCGCGGCCACGCCGACCATGGGATATTCAGGATATTCTCTGGCCATTGCTGCACCACCTTCCATGCGATGGACGCGGAAAGGCCGTCCCGCAGGACGGCCTTTCTCGCCACACACCCACAATCAGTCGTTCTATCCGCAGAGACTCGTCATTCATCTCATCTCTCTACGGTGTCACTATAGCTGAACCACGCCATCTGTTCAGTATGCATCCTTCCGAAAACCGGCACAATGACCGGGGTGTCTTCAAGATGCGTCGAGAGTCCCAGAAGTTCGACTTCTCGGAGAAGTCGAACTTCTGGGACTGCCAAGCAAGCTGGCGCCTCACCGCTGAAGCCAGCACGTGGATTGAGTAGGCCGCCGTATCGAAATCCACGTGCTGGCGCCTCGCCGCTGGGGCCAGCACGTGGATTGAGTAGGCCGCCGTATCGAAATCCACGTGCTGGCGCCTCACCGCTGGGGCCAGCACGTGGATTGAGTAGGCCGCCGTATCGAAATCCCGTGCTGGCCCAGCGATCCACGGGCCTCTTAGACGGTGCGGAACTCGCCCTCGACCACGTCCTCCGGGCTTTCTGCGCCGTAATGGCCGTTGGTCCCGTGATGGCCGTTGGCCCCGTTGCTGCCAGGCTGGCCGCCGTAGGCCTGCTCGCTCATGCGATAGCTGGCCTGCTGCACCTGCTCCATGGCCTGGCGGATGGCGTTGGCGTCCTCGCCCTTGACCGCGCTGCGCAGCTCGCCCACCAGCCGCTCGATGGCCTGGCGGTCGCCCGCGCCGACCTTATCGCCCAGGTCATGCAGGCTGCGCTCCACGCTGTAGGCCAGCGCGTCGCCCTCGTTGCGGGCCTCGATCAGCTTCTTGCGCCGCTCGTCGGCCGTCTTGTTGATCTCAGCCTCGCGCACCATGCGCTCCACCTCGCCCTTGTTCAGGTTGGTCGAGGCGGTGATGGTCACGCTCTGCTGCTTGCCGGTGGCCTTGTCCTGCGCGCTGACGTGCAGGATGCCGTTGGCGTCGATATCGAAGACCACCTCGATCTGCGGCAGGCCGCGCGGGGCCGGCGGGATGCCCTCCAGGTTGAACTGGCCCAGGCTGACGTTGTCGGCCGCCATGGGCCGTTCCCCTTGCAGCACGTGCACCGTCACGGCCGTCTGATTGTCGTCCGCGGTGCTGAAGATCTGGCTGCGCCGGGCCGGGATGGTGGTGTTGCGCTCGATGATGGGGGTCGCCACGCCGCCCAGGGTCTCGATGCCCAGGGTCAGCGGCGTCACATCCAGCAGCAGCACGTCCTTGACGTCGCCGCCCAGCACGCCGCCCTGCAAGGCCGCGCCCACCGCCACCACCTCGTCAGGGTTGACGCCCTTGTGCGGCTCCTTGCCGCCGGCCAGGCTGCGCACCAACTCCTGCACCATGGGCATGCGGGTTGCGCCGCCCACCAGCACCACCTCGTCGATCTCCTTGGCCGTCAGCTTGGCATCGCGCAGGGCCGCCTCGAAGGGGCCGCGCAGCCGGGCGGTCAGGCCCGCGCTCAGTTGCTCGAACTTGCTGCGGCTCAGCGGCATCTGCAAATGCTTGGGGCCGCTGGCGTCAGCCGTGACAAAGGGCAGGTTGACCTCAGTCTCCAACGTGCTGGAGAGCTCGATCTTCGCCTTTTCGGCCGCCTCCTTCAGGCGCTGCAAGGCCTGGCGGTCGCTGCGCAGGTCGATCCCTTCCTGGCGCTTGAACTCGTCGGCGACATAGTCCACCAGCGTCTGGTCGTAGTCGTCGCCGCCCAGATGGGTGTCGCCAGCCGTGGCCTTGACCTCCACCACGCCGTCGCCCACCTCCAGGATCGACACGTCGAAGGTGCCGCCGCCCAGGTCGAAGACCAGGATCGTCTCGTTTTCTTTTTTGTCCAGGCCATAGGCCAGCGCGGCCGCGGTCGGCTCGTTGATGATCCGCAGCACCTCCAGCCCGGCGATCTTGCCAGCGTCCTTGGTGGCCTGGCGCTGGCTGTCGTTGAAGTAGGCCGGCACGGTGATCACGGCCTGCGTCACCGGCTCGCCCAGATAGGCCTCGGCGTCAGCCTTGAGCTTGCCCAGGATCATGGCGCTGATCTCCTGGGGGGAATAGGTTTTGTTTTTCAGCGGGATGCGCACGCGCGCGTCGCCCGCGGGGCCTTCCACCAACTGGAAGGAGACATGCTCGCCCTTGGTCTCGTCGAAGCGCCGGCCCATGAAACGCTTGATGCTGGCCACGGTGTTCTCAGGGTTGACCACAGCCTGGCGCCGGGCCGTCTGGCCCACCAGCCGCTCGCCGTTCTTGGTGAAAGCCACCACCGACGGCGTGGTGCGGCCGCCCTCGGCGTTGGGGATCACCACCGCGTCGCCGCCCTCGATCACAGCCACCACAGAATTCGTCGTACCCAGGTCGATTCCAACGATCTTACTCATCTCAGTGCTCCATTTCTTTGCTGTTGCTACTCAGGCGTCGGGCGCTTTCGTCCGGTTTTGTTTTTGGCGTGACCATGCAATGGCCGCCGCCCATGATCAATCAAGCGCCCGACGTCGATGGCTGAGCAGCAATCTTTTGTTTTTGATCTGTCCCTCCCAATATACCACCCCTGTGTTAGAATTACATCAGTGAAATGTTGGAGAAATGTTAGAAGAGTGTAAGACCCAAGACAAGACCCTTCGGGTTCGGAAACCCGAAGGGTCTGCGGTCAAGCGCTTCTGAATACCCCCACAGGTCATGGCTGAGCGCCGGAGCGCCCCAGCAGTTCCAGCAAGATGTCCGGCCGGTCGGTGATGATGCCGTCGACGCCCAGGTCGATCATGCGCTGCATGTCCTCGGCCTCGTTGACGGTCCAGACGTGCACATCCATGCCGCGGCTGTGGGCATCCTCGACGAAGCCGGGCGTCAGGATGTGAATGCCGCTGCGGGTTTCTGGCACCTGTACGGCCTCGGCCGCCGGGCTGAAGCTGGCCGCCAGGCCCAACGCATGGCGCACGAAGAAGTTGATCACCTCGTTCTGGGTGGCTGAGGTGGAGACCTCCGGGCAGGCCGCGCGGAACTGGTCCAGCGCGTCCTGGTGGAAGGAGGCCGTCAACACCTTCTCCTGCATGCCGTACTGGCGGATCATCTGGCAGAAGGGCTCTACCACCGGCACATTTTCCACCAGTTTGATCTCAATAGTCATCGGCATCTCCGGGAAGCTCTGGAACACCTCCTCCAGCGTGGCCACGGTGATGCCCTGGCCGCGGAAGGGGTAGCTCTGGCCATCGTCGGCCGTCCAGTAGTAGCCCGCGTCCAGCGCCTTGACCTCGGCCAGGGTCATCTCCTCCAACCGGCCTGTGCCGTTGGTGGTGCGGTCCACCGTCTCATCGTGCATCAGCACCAGCGCGCCATCGGCGGTGACGTGCAGATCCATCTCCAGCATGTCCACGCCCAGATCGACAGCCCTCTGGTAGGCGAACATGGTGTTGCTGGGCCACAGCTCCTCGCCGCCCTGATGGGCGATCACCAGCGGCCGCGGCAGATCGCGCAGGCAGACGGGGCAGTCGTCGGCCGGCTTGGCCAGCAACACCAGAACGATGGCCACGGCCGCCGTCAGGGCAAGCACGACGAGGATAACGCTGAGCAGTTTTTTGAGCATGACGATTCTCCAGGCGAGGGTGGGGAGGTGTGACTCTTGGGGAGCGTGTGCGCAGGCCGCGTGTTGACGAATGGCTTGAGCGGTGGCATTATAGCCCTACCCGCGGGAATCATCAAGGAACCGCGGGGGTTGCTGGCGCCGTCTGGATGATCAGCCATTGCCCGTGGACTGGCTCGGTCGGAGACCGGCCAGAGCGTCAGGAGAGGCTCGGTCGGAGACCGGCCAGAGCGCCAAGTCGATTTCGGGCAGGAATCTGGACAGCGGACAGCGGCCGCGCCGGACCGCCGGCGCTCCGCTGACGGCAGCGCCAGCCTCTTTGCCCCATCAGGAGTCCCACGAAATGAAAACCACCCTGCGCGTGTTGTTGCTGTTGACGATCTTGCTGCCCCTGCTGCCGCAGGGCAGGGCCGCGGCGCAGTCTCCCCTTCCCGACGCCGGCCAACGGTCGGAATCCCTTCCACCCAGCCCGGCCGATGAGCTGAACGCGCTGCGCCGCCAGGCCGCGGCCGCGCCCGAGGCCGAGGCCGCGGCCGGCTCCTTGGCTGCCAGCTTGGGCCAGCCGGGGCTCAGCTATCGCTTCGTCGCCGCCGCCGGCCAAACCGAGCTGCCCTATCAGATCGACACCCTGCACCTGAACCGCCCCAGCGGGCTGGCCGTGGACAGCCTGGGCTACATCTATGTGGTCGAGGAGCGGGGCTTTCGCGTCATCAAATACGATGCCGCCGGCCAAAGCCAGCTCAGCATCGGCAAGCCGGGCCAGCCCTGGTACCACGCCGATTTCCTGGCCTATCCCCAGGATGTGGCGGTGGACAGCAACGGCGCGCTGTGGGTGGCCTTTCAGCACGGCGTCAAGCAACTGACCCGACAGGGTGTGTTGATCCAGACGCTGCCAGCCAGCAGCCCGTGGACCCCCGGCGCCAGCAACACCCGCTTCCGCTTCCCGCGCGGGGTGGCGCTGGACAGCGCGGGCAAGCTTTACGTCTCGGACAGCGGCAACCAGCGCGTTCAGGTCTACACCTTCTCCGGCGATACGCCGGTCTACCATTCGACCATCGGCGAGACCGGCGTTGCCGGCAGCGACAACAGCCACTTCAGCTTTCCGGCCCACCTCGCGCTGGATGGCTCCAACCGACTCTACGTGGCCGACCGCGACAACGCGCGGGTGCAGCGCTGCACGCTGGCCGGCACCTGGTCCTGCACCACCTTTCATGGCACCGGCAGCCCCGGCAGCGGTCCCAACCAACTGGCCAGCCCGGAAGGGGTCGCCGTGGACGGCGCGGGCAATGTCTGGATCGCCGACAGCGGCAATGGCCGGGTCAAGAAGTGCAACGCGGCCGGCAGTTGCGCGGTCTTCGCCAGCGGCCTGGCCAATCCCACCGATGTGGCTGTCACGGCCGACGGCGTGGTCACCGTGGCAGACTGGAACGCCAACATTGTGCAACGCTACAGCGCGGCCGGCGTCGCGATAGGCCCGCTGGCTGGCGTTTCGGGGGTTCCCTACCTGACCACGAGCAGCCTCTTCAACACGCCGGCCGGCGTCGGCGTGGGCAGCGATGGCAGCCTCTATGTGCTGGAGAACTGGGGCTACCGGCTGCTCAAACAGGATGCAACCGGCCAGCCGCTGTGGACTGTGGGCCAGGCTGGCGTGCCGGGCAGCGACAACGCCCACCTGGGCGCGCTGCACCTGGGTGCGCAGGGCAGCCTGGCCACCGACGCAGCCGGCCGGGTCTATGCGCCCGACACCGGCAACCATCGCGTCCAGGTTTTCAACGCCAACGGCAGCTTCAGCCGCAGCTTCGGCAGCCAGGGGGTGGGCAACAACCAGTTCAACTGCCCCAGCGGCGTGGCCATCAGCCCGTTGAATGGGAACATCGCGGTGGTGGACAGTTGCAACCAGCGGGTGCAGATCTTCGACAGCGCCTGGAATTACCAACAGACCGTGGGCGTTGCCGGCGTGGCCGGCTCCGGCAACCGGCACTTCAACGCCCCTGGCGGCGCGGCCTTCGACGCGGCCGGCGCGCTGTACGTGGCCGACACCAACAACTACCGCGTCCAGAAATGCGTGCTGGCCGGCGGCGACTATACCTGCACCACCTTCGCCGGCGAGACGGGCGTCTTCAGCAGCTCGTTCAACCATCTCCATCCCGTCTCGGTGGCGGTCGATTCGGCTGGCCGCGTGGCGGTGGTCGATCAGCGCAACTACCGGGTGCAGGTTTTCGACCGGCTGGGCAACTATCTGACCACCATCGGCGGCCTGTGGGGGCCGGAGAGCGGCAATCTGCGGCTGCCGATGACGGTGCAGGCTGACCAGGTCGGCAACCTTGTGGTAGCTGACCAGGACAATCAGCGGGTGCAACGCTATGCGCCGGGGACGCCGGGCTGGACCCAATGGAATCTGAACGGCTTTGGCGACCCGCGCAACGCCGTGACGCTCAGCCTGGTCAACTTCAACGGCCTGCTCTACGCCGGCATGGACAATCCCAGCACCGGCGCGCAGCTCTGGCGCAACACGGCTGACACGGCCGGCCAGTGGCGCGCGCTGACCACCAACGGCTTTGGCGATGCCAACAACGGCGGCATCGATCACCTGCTGGTCTTCGATGGCCAGCTCTACGCCGGCACCTGGAACTGGAACGCGGCCACCAACAGCAGCCTGGGGGGCCAGGTCTGGCGCAGCGCCAACGGGACCGACTGGACGCGGGTGGTCAACAACGGCTTTGGCAACGTCGACAACGGCGAGGTGGTGCGCTTTGCCGTCTTCGGCGGCCAGATCTACGCCGGCACGTGGAGCTATTCATCGACGCGCGGCGCGGAGATCTGGCGCAGCGCCACCGGCAACGCGGGCAGTTGGAGCCGTGTGACAAGCAACGGCTTTGGCGACAGCCAAAACACGGCCATCATCAGCATGGCCGTGTTCGATGGCCAGCTCTACGCGGGAACCATCAACGACGTCACTGGCGGCCAGATCTGGCGCAGCGCCGATGGGACGACCTGGAATCTGGTCAACACGGCTGGCTTTGGCCTGAGCAGCAACTGGGCCATCTCCGCGCTGGCGGCCTTCGACGGCTACCTCTACACCAGCACCAGCGCGGCCGGCCAGGTGTGGCGCTGCCAGCTCTGCGACGGCAGCGACTGGCAGCGCATGGTCAACGCCGGCTTCGGCAATCCCGCCAGCAACCGCGCCAGCGCGCTGGAGACGGCAGGCGGCGCGCTCTACCTGGTGATCGGCAACTACAGCACCGGTCTGGAAGTGTGGCGCACTCAGGATGGCAACGACTGGCAGCAGGTGGGCTTCGCTGGCCTGGGCGACAGCAACAACCGCGCGCCCTACTGGGACAACTCGGTGCTGGGCTGGGGCAACAAGCTGCTGGTGGGCACGTGGAACATGGCCCACGGCGGCGAGATCTGGGCCTATCAGCCGACCAGCGTCTGGCTGCCAGTGGCAGCCAGACAGTAGATGGATAACCAGGACTTGGACAACCCGTTGGTCGAGTAGGCCGCCGTATCGAGACCGTTGGTCGAGTAGGCCGCCGTATCGAGACCGTTGGTCGAGTAGGCCGCCGTATCGAGACCGTTGGTCGAGTAGGCCGCCGTATCGAGACCGTTGGTCGAGTAGGCCGCCGTATCGAGACCGTTGGTCGAGTAGGCCGCCGTATCGAGACCGACGTGCCCGCACCCGGCGGCTGAGCAGTTGTGAGAGGACCGTGTTTCCCATGATCGCTGGCGCTTTGGCCGGTCTTCTGCTGGGCTGGCTGGCCTGGCTGGCTGCAGCCCGTTTCGCGGCGCGCTACCGGCGCGCCAGCGCGGCCTTGCCCCTCGCGGCCATGACGCTGTGGGGCGGCTGGGTGGGCGCGCAGGCGGCCAGCCCCGCTGTGGCCCTCTCGGCCCTGGTGGTCTCAGTCCTGCTGCTGTGCATCGCCCTGGTGGACCTCAAAACGCGGCGCATTCCAGACCCGCTGACGCTGGCGCTGTTGCTCTGGGCCGGGGTGCAGGGGCTGTGGCTGGGCCGGCCCGGCTGGGTCGCGGCCGGGCTGGGCTTGGCCGCGGCCGGCGCTCTCTTCCTACTGCTCTACGTGTTGGGCCGCGGCGCGCTGGGTCTGGGCGATGTCAAGCTGGCCGCGGCTCTGGGCGCGCTGTTGGGCTTTCCGGCCGCGCTGGCCGGCATGTTGGCGGGCATCCTGCTGGGCGGGCTGGCCGCGGCCGGCCTGCTGCTCACCGGCCGCGCTGGGCGGCGTGATCCCTTTGCCTACGGCCCCTGGCTGGCGCTGGGCGGCTGGCTGGTATACACTCGGCTACTGGGGTTATGGCCGCAATAGGAGCGCGGCTAACCTGACGCAGGCGTCAGGTTGTGTTATAATGGCGGCGCGCAGAACATACGCCCAATATCGTCTGCGCCAGGCGTCCTGACCGGTGAAAGCATTGGGTGCGCCGTCGGCCCACGTCAGGTTTAGCGCAACCACCGGCCAAAGCGATCATTTCCAGGGCGGCAAGCATCGATCCGAAAGGCAATCATGACCATCACCGAACGCTTAGGCTCGTTCTATCTTGGCAAGGAATACGATCTGGCCGCGGCCAAGCTGGGCGACGTCCCCATCATGTACGACGCCCGCGATCTGACCACGCACGCCGTCTGCGTCGGCATGACCGGCAGCGGCAAGACGGGGCTGTGCATCGATTTGATGGAGGAAGCAGCCATCGACCAGGTGCCGATGATCATCATCGACCCCAAGGGCGATATCACCAACCTGCTGCTGACCTTCCCGGACCTGCGGCCGGAGGATTTTCAGCCCTGGGTCAACCCGGACGACGCCCGACGCAAGGATATGACCGTCGAGGCCTACGCCGCCAGCCAGGCCGAAAGCTGGAGCAAGGGGCTGGCCAGTTGGGACCAGGGGCCAGAGCGCATCCGGCTGCTCAAGGAGAGCGCCGATTTCGTCATCTACACCCCCGGCTCCGATTCTGGCGTGCCGGTGAGCATCCTCAGCTCCTTTGCCGCGCCTCAGCTCAACTGGGACGACGAGCAGGAGGCGCTGCGCGAGCGGATCAGCGGCACAGTCAGCGCATTGCTGGGATTGATCGGCGTTCAGGCTGACCCGGTGCGCAGCCGCGAGCACATCCTGTTGGCCACGCTCTTCGAGCATTACTGGCGCGCCGGCCAGGACCTGGACCTGGCCACCTTGATCAACGCCATCCAAAACCCGCCCGTGCGCCAACTGGGCGTGTTCGACGTGGACACCTTCTATCCACAGAAGGATCGCTTCGGCCTGGCCATGGCGCTGAACAACATCATCGCTGCCCCCTCCTTTGCCGCCTGGATCCAGGGCGCGCCGATGGATATCGACCACATGCTCTACGGCGGCGACGCCAAACCCAACGTCAGCATCTTCTACATCGCCCACCTGAGCGACGCCGAGCGCATGTTCTTCGTCACGCTGCTGCTGGAGCAGGTGATCACCTGGATGCGCGCCCAGGGGGGCACCACCAGCCTGCGCGCCCTGCTCTACATGGATGAGGTGTTCGGCTATTTTCCCCCCACAGGCAACCCGCCCAGCAAGCGACCGATGCTGACCCTGCTCAAGCAGGCGCGCGCCTTCGGCTTGGGCGTCATGCTGACCACACAGAACCCGGTGGACCTGGACTACAAGGGCCTGACCAACGCCGGCACCTGGTTCATCGGCAAGCTGCAGGCCGACCGCGACAAGCAGCGCCTGCTGGATGGCCTGGAGGGTCTGCCCACCGACGGCGGCAACCGGCCCAACCGTCAGGAGCTGGACAAGATCATCTCGGCGCTGGGCAACCGCGTCTTTCTGCTGCACAACGTCAACCAGAGCAAGCCGATCATCTTCCAAACCCGTTGGGCCATGAGCTACCTGCGCGGGCCGTTGACCCGCAGCCAGGTGCGCGAGCTGGTCAAGGATCAGCGGGCGGCGCTGTTGGGCCAGCCTGCACCGGCAGCGCCGGCGACAGCCGCGGCCGCGCCGACCGTCGCGGCCGTCGCGCCGCAGCCGGCCGGCCGGGCCGCCATGGCGCCGGGGCTGCCGCCGGACGTGCCGCAGGTCTACCTGCCGACGCGACGCAGCAAGTATCAGGCGCTGGGCGATCTGGAAAGCCGCCTGGGCTTCAAACTGAACGTGACCGGCTCCACCCTGCGCTACGACGCCCAGATATTGGGCATGGCCGCGATCAACTTCGTGGACGACAAGCGCAACGTCCGAGAGCAGCAAGAGCTCGCCATGCTGGCGGCGGCGCCCAGCGGCAGCGGCCTGGTGCGTTGGGACCAGGCCAGCCCACTGGACCTTGGCCACGACGATCTGGCCAGCCAGCCGGAGGAGGAAGCGACCTTCGGTGAAACGCCGGCGACCATCAACACCGCCCGCAAGCTGACGGCCCTGTCCAGCGATCTGGCCGACTATCTCTTCCGCAATCAGAGCTATCCCCTGTTCTTCAGCCCATCGCTCAAGGTCTATTCGGAGCCGGGCGAGGACGAGCGCGCCTTCAAGATTCGCTTGCAGCAGGTGGCCCGCGAGCAGCGCGACGGCGAGGTGGACAAGCTGGCTGGCAAGTACGAAACCAAGCTCAAGAGCCTGCAAGAGAAGCTGCGCCGGGAAGAGATCGAGCTGCAGAAGGATCAGACAGCCTACGACGCGCGCAAGCAGCAGGAGATGCTGTCGGCCGGCGATTCGCTGCTCAGTTTGTTCGGCGGACGCCGGCGCGTCACCAGCGCCCTGGGCTCCGCGTCGCAGAAACGCCAGATGACCGCGCGCGCCAAGCAGGAAGTTATCGAATCGCAGGAGACCATCGCCCGCCTGAACCAAGAGATCGCCGACCTGCAGGCGGAGCTGGAGGGCATCAGCCAAAGCGCCGCCGACCGCTGGAACGACGCGTTGAACCAGATCGAACCCTATGCCGTGCGCCCGCGCAAGAGCGATGTGAGCGTGCAGCGCCTGGCGGTGGCCTGGACGCCGCAGTGGCTGGTGACTTTCCAGGACCCGTTCGGCCAGGAGCGCACTGAAGCTGTGAGCGCCATCTAGCCAACCGTTCAGAATCGATTGACCGCAGACCTTTCTCAAACCACGTATGAGCACCGTGCAAGCAACGCCGCAAGCCGTGTCCCGGCCACGGCCTATCGAATCGAAGAGATCCTTCTCCTGGGGCCGCCTGCTGCTGGCCCTGTTGGCGCTGGCCATCTGGCTGGCCGCCCTGGCCGCGGTGGCCGGGGTGGTCTGGTTCCAGCAGCGACATGCGGGGCGCATTTTCCCCGGCGTGTCGGTGCGCGGCATCGATCTGAGCGGCATGACGCTGGCCGAAGCTGAGACGGTGCTGGCCGCGGCCTTCGATCCCTACCCGCTGGCGCCGGTGACGGTGCGCTATGACGACCAGAGCTGGGTTCTGACCGCCAAGGACCTGGGGGTGAACTTCGATGCGGCCAGCGCGGCCGCGGCGGCCTACCGGCTGGGCCGCAGCCCCCTCACGGCGTCGCAACCGCTGCATGTGGCGGCCCAGCTTCAGAGCAACCTGCAACAGCAACTGGCAACCTACCGCTTCGGCCACGAGGTGCTGGCCGACGAGGCCATCGATCGCTCGGCCGGGCTGGCCTGGCTGGAAGAGCGCGCCCGCGCCATCAATCAGCCGACATCAGAGGCCACCCTGCGCATCGACGGCTTGCAGGTCACCTCGACCCCCAGCCAGGTGGGCTATTCCCTGGATGTGGCCGCCAGCCTGGATGCGATCTACACGGCCCTGCTGAGCAACGAAGGGGGCGCGGTGGACCTGACGGTGAAGGAGACCCGCCCGCTGCTGGCTGATGTCAGCCAGGCGGAGGTGTTCGTGCGCCAGGTGCTGGGCGGCCCCATCACGCTGACCGCGGCCGAGCCTGACCGGGACAACGACGCGCCGCCCCCCAGCTTCACGATCCCGGCCGAGACGCTGGCCCAACTGGTCAGCACCGAGATGACGCCGCAGCTCGACGGCGCGCTGCAAGTGGTGGCCTCGTTCGACGTGACGCCGCTGCTGCCGCAGGTGCAAACCTGGGCGGCCGAGCTGGCGCGTGAGCCGCGCGACGCCGAGATCGCCTTCGACGCCCAGAGCGGCGAGATCAGTATCGTCTCCCCCAGCCAGACCGGCCGCACGCTGGATGCGCCGGCCACGCTGGAGGCCATCCGCCGGGCCGCGCTCAGCCCTGACCGCCAGGCCGAGTTGCCGCTCAGCCTGGTCGAGCCGGCGGTCAACATGCACACCATCGAGCAGTTGGGCGCGCTGACGGTGGTGGCCGAGGGCACGTCCAACTTCAAGGGCTCCAGCGCCGACCGCGTGCACAACATCGCAGTGGCGGCCGCCGCGGTGGACAACACCGTGATCCCGCCGGGCGGGGTCTTCTCCTTCAACCAGGTCATCGGCGATGTCAGCGCGGAGTATGGCTACAAGGATTCGCTGATCATCTGGGGCGACCGCACCGCGGTGGGCATCGGCGGCGGCGTCTGCCAGGTCAGCACGACGGTCTTCCGCGCGGCCTATTACGGCGGCTTTCCCATCGAGGAGCGCTGGAATCACGGCTATGTGGTGGGTTGGTATGGCGAGCCGGGGCTGGACGCCACCATCTACACCCCCGATGTGGACTTCAAGTTCCGTAACACCACCGACAGCTATCTGATCATCAAATCAGAGCTGAACGAGGCCAAGGGCACGCTGACCTTCAAGTTCTACGGCATCCAGCCGCCATGGACGGTGGATGTGACCGGGCCGGAGATTCTTAAGGAGACGCCGCCGCCGCCGGCCATCTACCAGCGCGACGCCAGCCTGGCGCCGGGGGAGGTGCGCCAGGTGGACTGGGCCGCCCGGGGCATGGATGTGGCCTGGCATCGCGTGATCCGCGATCTGACGGGCAATGTTTTGAGCGACGAGACGCTCAAGAGCACCTACACCCCCTGGGCCGCCTACTATCTGGTGGGGCCTGATGCGGCGGCCGAAAGCGACGCGCCGGCGGCGACCGCCACGCCGTAGCCGGCGGCGCCCTGGCCGCAGAGGACGGGGCATGATTTCAGGCGCGCCGTCGCCACTCAGCTATCGATTCAAAGCAGACCCTTCGGATTGCTGAAATCCGAAGGGTCTTGCGCGCTGAATGCACGCCACTCAAAGCACGCTGAGCAGCCAGGAAAGCGCCGGCGCCACGCCCTCCTGGCCGGTGCTGATGGCCCGTTCGGTGATGAAGAACAGCCAGAGGCAGACCAACGCATAGACCATGTTCTCGTTGCGGGTGTCCTTGCCGCCGCTGTAGACGTAGGCGGCGGGCAGGGAGAGGAGCAGCGTCGCGCCGTAGAGCCCATGCACGACGGGACGCAACAACTGGCCCCCGTCGAGGGTGACAAAGACGATCCCGCCGATCACCGCCTGCGCCACGGCCAGGATCTGCAGGATCACCAGGGCGCCCCAATAGCCGCTGGTCACCGGCTGTTTGCGCAGGTAGTTGAGGAGGCCCCAGGCCACGCAGATGGCGCTGAAGAGCAGCGTGGTCATGGCCAGGCGGTCGTGAATGACGAGAATAGACATTGGGGTGCTCCTGGGAGAATTTCAGGCGACGGCTGCGCGCTGGCATGTATCATGCGTGAGTCGGTGTGATCTGGGTTTACAGCATGGACGCGCCAGCGCCACATCATCAGCCACAGCACGAGTCTAATCCGGCCAGCACGGTGTGTCAAGTCTGACCTGCGACGGGCAGCACTTCCCAACATGATGGCTGCAAAGCTGGAGTCGAGCCTTCAGGCGGGTCAGCGCGCTCGACTCACGTCGGCCAGACCCGGCTAAAGCCTTGACTCCGCCCCTGCCAGACCCGGCTAAAGCCTCGACTCCTTGCCCCGTTTGATGGCTGCTAAGCTGGAGTCGAGCCTTTAGGCGGGTCAGCGCGCTCGACTCACGTCGGCCAGACCCGGCTAAAGCCTCGACTCCTTGCCATGTTTGATGGCTGCAAAGCTGGAGTCGAGCCTTCAGGCGGGTCAGCGCGCTCGACTCACGTCGGCCAGACCCGGCTAAAGCCTCGACTCCGCCCCTGCCAGACCCGGCTAAAGCCTCGACTCCTTACCCCGTTTGGACTTGCAACAAGACTGGTCGTTCATTTGCCTCTGGGGGGCTGTTGCGCTAAGATAGTCCCGCTTGCTGACTTTCCACAACATTGAATCTCCGGAGGTTGTTATGCTCAATCTTGCCATGCTGCTGGAATCCAGCGCCAAGGCTCACCCTGGCCACCTGGCCGTCATTTTCAACGACACCAAGCTGACCTATGCTCAGCTCAACGGCGCCGCGAACCAGTTGGCCAACGGTCTGCGCAAGCTGGGCGTCCAGCGCGGCGACAAGGTGGCGCTCTCCTGCCCCAACCTGCCTTACTTCCCCATCGCCTACTACGCCATTCTCAAGGTCGGCGCTGCCGTGGTGCCCTTCAACGTCCTCTTCAAGGGCCGCGAGGTGGCCTACCACCTCAAGGACAGCGACGCGGTGGCCATGATCGCCTTCCAGGGCACGCCAGAGCTGCCCATGGCCCAGATGGCTTTTGACGGCTATCAGCAGGCGCCTGGCTGCCGCAACCTGATCGTGGCCACGGTGGATCCCACGGCCGCGCCGCCGGTGGAGGGGGAAGGAGTCACCACGTTGGGCCGGGTCATGGCAGGCCAGCCGCCGGTATTCGACACGGTGCAGACCATGCCCGACGAAACCGCGGTGATTCTCTACACCTCCGGCACCACGGGCAACCCCAAGGGGGCCGAGCTGACCCATGCCAACATGGCCATGAACGCCGTGGCAACGCGTGACGTAGTGACGATCAACGGAGATGACATCGCGCTGGCCGTCTTGCCTCTTTTCCACTCCTTTGGCCAAACGGTGATCATGAATGCCGCCTTCGCCTCGGGCGCAACCATGACGCTGCTGCCCCGCTTCACGCCCGATGCCGCGCTGGGGATCATGCAGCGCGATGGCGTGACCATCTTCGCCGGCGTGCCGACCATGTATTGGGCGATGATGGGCTACCCGGAGGCTGACAAGTTCGACCTGGCCAAGATCGCCGCCACGCTGCGCATCGCGGTGAGCGGCGGCGCGGCCCTGCCGCTGGAGGTGATCAAGGGCTTCGAGTCCAGGTTCGGTGTGCCGATTCTGGAAGGCTACGGCCTGAGCGAGACCTCGCCGGTGGCCTCCTTCAACCATCTCGACCGGCCGCGCAAGGCCGGCTCCATTGGCCAGCCCATCTGGCTGACCGACATGCGCGTCGTCGATCCCATGGACGACAGTCACACGCCGCTGCCGGCTGGCGAGGTGGGCGAGGTGGTGATCCGCGGCCATCAACTGATGAAGGGCTACTACAAGAAGCCAGAGGCCACGGCCGAGGTGATCCGCCACGACTGGTTCCACAGCGGCGACATGGGCAAGACCGACGAAGAGGGCTACTTCTACATCGTGGATCGGCTGAAGGAGATGATCATCCGCGGCGGCTTCAACGTCTACCCGCGCGAGCTGGAGGAGTACTTCATGACCCATCCCAAGGTGTCGTTGGTGGCTGTCAAGGGAGTGCCCGATGCCAAGCTGGGCGAGGAGATCAAGGCTTACATCGTGCTCAAGCCCAACCAGGCCGCGACGGTGGATGAGATGATGGAGTTCGCCAAGGTCGGCCTGGCCTCCTACAAATATCCCCGCTACATCGAGTTCCGCACCGCCCTGCCCATGACCGCGACCGGCAAGATTCTGAAGCGGGAACTGGTGGACGAGGAATAAGGAAGGACCATGACGAAACACGTCAACGTCACCTGGCTACAGAAGAAGCAGTTCGTCGGCATCGGTGGATCGAAGCGCTCGGTGGTGATGTCGGGGCAGGATGAAGAGAATGCCATCGGCGTCTCCCCCTCGGAGATGTTGCTGCTGGGCCTGGCTGGCTGCTCAGCTTACGACGTGGTCGGCATTCTGGAGAAGAAGAAGGCCACGCTGACCGGGCTGGAGGTGAAGGTCACAGCCGAACAGGAGGCCGATCCCCCCTGGCCCTACCGCCAGATCCACCTGGAATACATCGTGCGCGGCCGCGGGCTGACCGACAAGAACGTGGGCGACGCCATTCACCTGTCAGAGTCCAAGTACTGCTCGGTAGCCGCCACCGTCCGGCCAACTGCCGAGATCACCACCAGCTTCCAGATCATCCCCGAAGAGTAAGGGGGCGTCTGCCAGGGGCCAGAGTTGTCGATTCTTCGGAGAATCGACAACTCTGGCGCACCCTGCCGGGCGTCCTGTCACCCTCTGCCCGTTGTGTAGGATCCCCGCACCATGACTCCATCCTTCGACGCGATCATCATCGGCGGCGGCATCAACGGCGCGGCCTCGGCCTTTTTCCTGGCCCGGGCGGGCCTGCGCTGCGTGATCGTCGAGCGTCTGCCCGCGCTGGCGCGGCTGACCACCTCACGCTCCATGGAGGCCATGCGCGCCCAGTTCGTGGAGCCGGAGAACGTGGCCATGATGCGGGAGAGCATCGCCTTCTACCAGGACTTCGCGGCCCGCACTGGCCTGGAGGGCTACGATATCGGCGTCCATCAGCAGGGCTATCTCTTCCTGACCACCGAGGCGGATGGGCTGCAACGCTTCGGGGCGCGCGTCGCGCTGCAGCACAGCCTCGGTTTGACCGATGTGGAGCTGCTCAGCGGCGACCAGGTGCGGCGTCGCTTCCCCTACGCCGCGGCCGAGGAGATCACAGCCGGCGCTTTTCGCCAGGGGGACGGCTGGCTGTCGGCCCACGAGGCCTGCTTCGGCTTTGCCCGCGCCTCAGGCGCGGCGCTGCGGCTGAACACCACAGTGTCTGGCCTGATGATCGAGGCTGGCCGCGTGCATGGCGTGGAGACCGACCGCGGCCCGTTGGCTGCGCCGCAGGTGATCATCGCGGCCGGGCCTTATTCTGGCCGTGTGGCCAGCCTAGCCGGGGTCGAGCTGCCGCTGCGCATCGTGCGCCGCCATCGGGTCACCATCGGCCAACACCCGCTGATCCCCCAGGATGCGCCGATGGTGATCGACCAGGAGAGCGGGGCGCACTGGCGGCCGGAGAAACCGGGGGCAGCGCTGGCCTGGGCGCAGGCGCACGAGCCGCCCGGCGAGCCGTTGGACGAGGTGCCGGTCAACCCGCACTTCGTCCACCAGGTGCTGGAAGGGGCCTACCGCCTCTGCCCCTTTTGGCTGGATGTGGCCGAAACGCTGCGCCGCGATCAGGTCTTCGTGCAGGCCGGCCAGTACACCATCACCCCCGATGACAAGCCGATCATCGGGCCGCACCCGCAGATCGCCGGGCTGCACTTCAACACCGGCTACAGCGGCCATGGCATCATGGCCGCGCCCGGCGGCGGCCGTCTGCTGGCCGATCTGGTCACTGGCGCCGTCAGCGACGAGACCAACCCGTTCAGCTTCCGCCGGCTGAGCAGCTTGGATGCGGCCTCTGGCCACCAGCGCTTGCTCTAGCCCAACCAAACTATGCACCGTATTCCTGTCGCCATCAAAGAAGACGCCGTCGAGGTCGATCGTTATCGCCGTCTGATGGGGACTGGTCTGGGCGCCCTCCTGGGCCTGGTCTATCTCCTGATCTCCCAGGGGATCAACCTGATTTTTCTGCCGGGCGTGCCTCTCTACCAGCCGCCGCTGGGCTTCTGGGGCAACATCGCGCTGGGGGCGCTGTGGGGCGGGCTGCTGGGGCTGATCTGCGCCTGGCCCTACAGCACCGCCATCGGCGTGACGCTGGCCAGCCTGGCCAGCATCACCGTGACAGTGGCCCGCGGCCTGGCTGGCATCGACGAGAGACTGGGACGGCTGGTCGTCATTGCCGTGGTGCTGGGCATACCGGCCGCGCTGTTGATGGCGCCGGCCATGGCAGCGTTGCGCTGGGCCATCAACGGCCTGGTGGATCTGCGCCGCCACCCCACCGCCCGCGATCAGCGTTGGCGCGGGCCGTTGATCCTGCTGGCGTTGGTGGCTGTGATCGCGGCCTTTTCGCTTTTCAACGCCAAGGCGCGCGCGTTGCTGGTGCGCATGGACGATACCTTGCAGGCCGGTCTGGCCGCCGAAAGCTTCGACGCCCTGCCGGTTGAGCTGCAAGCCCTGCGCAGCGGCGACTATTTGACCGACGCCAGCAGCGGCTACACGCTGCAATGGACCGAGACCGACCTGGATCGTTTCATCGATCTGCGGCCATCCAACAACTACAGCGCCCACTCGGCCATCCTGGTGCGCTTCGACAACGGCAACAGCCTGATCTGTCTCTATCCTGACGTGGGCATCCGCCCCAACTGCGCCTTCCGCGCCATTCCCAGCGTCATCCCGCTGCGACCCTACGTGTCAGAGGACTGGTAACACCCGCTCCCGCTCCGATCCGCACCCCTCCGCGCTCATCCGCGTCCCCACCCCTCCGATCCGCGTCCCTCCGCGTTCATCCGCGTCCCCACCCCTCCGATCCCCACCCCTCCCCCTCCGATCTGCGTCCCTCCGCGTTCATCCGCGTCCCCACCCCCACCCCTCCGATCTGCGTCCCTCCGCGCTCATCCGCGT